>Ga0116129_1000095_pt1 | contig 66730 bp, 65 predicted proteins | sample June2015DPH_17_2_FD_89732 | JGI IMG/M metagenome (GOLD analysis project Ga0116129, IMG submission 89732) | Peatland microbial communities from SPRUCE experiment site at the Marcell Experimental Forest, Minnesota, USA - June2015DPH_17_10 | ecosystem: Environmental > Terrestrial > Soil > Wetlands... | reverse complement strand
TCGACGAAGACGGTATCCTTTCGTTGCGCGCTGAAGACGCCACCGGCAGCTTCGGGATACTGCCTCACCACGCGGACTTCCTGACGAGCCTCGCGATCTCCATCGTAAGCTGGCAGAGTAGTGACGAAAAGAAGCACTACTGTGCGGTTCGCGGTGGCGTACTTTCCGTCGATGCCGGACGGGACATCGCGGTCGCCACGCGCGAGGCGGTTACGGGTGACGATCCAGGCACCCTCGACCAGACCGTTCTCGGTCGTTTTCGCGCCGATATAGAGACGGAGAAGACGGAACGGGTCGAGAGCACCCGCCTTCAACTCAACGCCATTCGTCAGATCGTAAGCCGTCTCGGATCTGGCGGGCCCGCCGGCGGAGGCAACTTCGCATGACCGCCCCCGACGAACGGGATCCGCTGGTGAAAGCAGTCCGGCAACGCGGCGAACGTCACATACGCTGGCTGCGCGACGGCGATCCTTCGGTTGTGCAACGCCTCGCCCAGATCGGCGTGCTCGGCTGGATCATCGTCGTGCCGATGCTGATCGGCGTCTTCGCCGGCCGTTGGCTCGACCGAACATTCAACTCGGGCTTGTTCTGTACGGCGCCGCTCCTGATGCTCGGACTGGCGCTGGGGTGTTTTTCGGCATGGAAATGGATGCAGAGCGCATGACATCTCTTTCTTTCGGTAACCTGCCGGCCTGGGTGACGTGCTTTAGCCTCGCAGCGCACCTCGCCGCCGGGATTGTCGTTGGCGTGCTATATTTTCGAAGCCTGTGGTGGAACACTCGCCGCTTTACCTCGGGCGGTCGTGTATCCACGACGATCGCCGTGATGGTCGGCCGCTTCGCAATTCTCGGTATAGTCCTGACATTGGCGAGTCTTGAAGGCGCATTACCGCTGCTGCTGATGGCGCTGGGCGTCGTCGTCGCTCGTCCCCTGGTCATGCGCCGGATCGGGGAGATCACACCATGACGTCGCCGCTTACAAGCGTTGCACTTTTCTATCTGGGTCCGGTGCCGATCACCGCGGGTGTCGTAGCCACATGGGTCATCATGGCAATGCTGGTGATCGGTAGCATTCTCGTTACCCATCGCCTGTCACTAGTGCCGTCGAAGACCCAGGCGTTCTTCGAGTTGGTTGTCGACACGGTAGATGGGCAGATCCGCGATACCATGCGGCTGGAGCCAACTCCCTATCGCGCTTTCGTCGGCACATTGTTCATCTTCATTTTCGTCGCCAACTGGTCTTCGCTCATTCCAGGTGTCGAACCGCCGACGGCCCATATCGAGACCGACGCCGCGCTGGCCCTTCTGGTCTTTGTCGCGGTGATCTGGTTCGGCATTCGCGCTGGCGGTGTTCGCGGCTATCTGTCGACGTTTGCCTCGCCAAACCCGATCATGATTCCACTTAATTTCATCGAAAGCCTCACGCGCACGTTCTCGCTGCTGGTACGTCTGTTTGGCAATGTCATGAGCGGCGTCTTTGTGATCGGGATCGTTCTGTCTCTCGCGGGCCTTTTGGTGCCGATCCCGCTGATGGTGCTCGATCTGCTCACGGGGGCGGTGCAGGCCTACATCTTCGCGATCCTCGCGATGGTGTTCATTGCCGGCGCAGTCGGCGAAACCAAACCCGCCCCGAACACCCCTAGCTAAAGGACATCCCCATGAACTGGTTAGCTTTTGCCAGCATTATATCGGCCGCTATCGCGGTCTCGTTCGGGGCAATCGGTCCGGCGCTGGGTGAAGGGCGCGCGGTGGCGGCGGCTATGGACGCCATTGCCCGTCAGCCGGAGGCTGCGAATGTCATTTCGCGTACACTTTTCGTTGGTCTCGCCATGATCGAGACCATGGCAATCTATTGCCTGGTCATCGCGTTGCTATTGCTGTTCGCCAACCCGCTGTTGAAATAACGCCATGACCCTCAGCTGGTGGACGCTTGGCATTCAGACCGTCAACGTCGTCATTCTGATCTGGTTGCTTGGGCGGTTCTTCTGGCGCCCGGTCGCGGCCATGATCGAGCAGCGCCGCGCCACGGCACAGCGGATCGTGGCTGAAGCCGAGGCGAAGCGCGGCGAGGCAACGGCCGCGCTCACGGAGATCGAGCGAACGCGCGCCGGCTTCGCTCGGGAGCGAGAAACGATCTTGACGGAGGCCCACCAAACCGCGGAGCGGGAACGCGCGACGTGTATGGCGGAGGGAGAGAAGGAAGCTCGATCCCTGGAGACTGCCGCGCGAGCGACGATTGTAAAGGAGAAGCAAGCCGACGACAAAGCCTGGACCGAGCGCGCAAGCCGGCTTGCGGTCGATATCGCGGAGCGTCTTGCGGCGCGTCTGGATGGCCCGGCGGTGCGTGCCGCATTTCTGGATTGGCTTGTTAAGGAAATCCAGGCTCTGCCGGCACCGGCGCGACAAGCCGCGGCCGCTGACGGCGTCACGCTGGAAGCCACAAGCGCAACAGCGCTTCTTCCGGCCGACCAGGATCGCTATCGCGAACTGATCGGCGCGGCGTTTGGCGTCCATCCGCAGATCGTCTTCAAGGCGGATCGCACCCTCATCGCCGGCCTGGAGCTGCAGGGGCCACACTTTGCCGTAAGCAATAGCTGGCGCGCCGATCTCACAAAAATCCTCTTGGGCCTTACGTATGACAATCGAGCTTGAAAACCGCGCGGATGCATGGCTCGCAATGGCCCGCATCAAGCTTGATGGCGCCGCCTTGGGTGCGCGGGCCGAACAGATCGGGCGGGTCGAGGAAGTCGGAGATGGCATCGCGATCGTCTCCGGGCTACCTAACGTCAGGCTCGATGAGCTACTGCGCTTCGGCAAAGGACAGTTTGGATTTGTTCAAGTGCTCGAACGCGAGCAGGTCGGCTGTGTTCTATTGGACGATGTCGATGCGATCGAGGCTGGCGACATGGTGCGCGGTACCGGCGACGTGGTGCGCGTTCCGGCGGGGCCGGGGATGCTCGGCCGCGTCATCGATCCACTCGGCCGGCCGCTCGACGGCAAAGGGCCAATAGCGGCAGGCACATTGAAACCCATTGAGTGTCCGGCGCCGGCGATTATCGATCGAGATCTCGTGATTCAGCCCGTTCAAACTGGCCTCGTCGTCGTGGACACCCTGTTCGCACTCGGCCGCGGCCAGCGTGAACTGATTATCGGCGATCGTGCCACCGGAAAAACGACAATCGCGATCGACACGATTATCAATCAGAAGACGAGCGACATTGTCTGCGTCTACGTCGCGGTCGGCCAAAAAAGCTCAAGCGTGCGCCGCGCTATCGATGCGATTCAGAAAAACGGAGCACCGGAGCGCTGCATCATCGTCGTTGCCGGATCTGCAAGATCTCCGGGATTGCAATGGATTGCACCCTTTGCCGGCTTCACGATGGCGGAATATTTCCGCGACCGCGGCCAGCATGCGCTGGTCGTAGTGGATGATCTGACGAAGCACGCCGCTACCCACCGCGAGATAGCGCTGCTGACGCGTCAGTCGCCCGGACGTGAAGCCTATCCGGGGGACGTGTTTTACGTGCATGCCAGGCTTCTGGAGCGTGCCGCGAAGCTCTCAAAGGAGAAGGGGGGTGGCTCGCTGACGGCGCTGCCGATCGCCGAAACCGACGCGGGCAATCTCAGTGCCTATATCCCGACCAACCTGATCTCGATTACCGATGGGCAGATCGTGCTCGATGCCAAGTTGTTTCATGAAGGACAGAAGCCGGCCGTGGACGTCGGTACCAGCGTCAGCCGGGTGGGTGGCAAGACCCAAGCGCACGCCTTACGCGAGACGGCAAAGACGCTGCGACTCGATTATGCGCAGTTCCTTGAACTGGAAATGTTCACACGATTCGGCGGAATGCCGGATGCCCGCGTGCGCGATCAGTTGACGCGGGGCGCCCGGATTCGAGCGATCCTCGACCAGCCACAGCACGCGCCAGTGCGGCTCGCCGACGAGGTCGCCCTGGTTCTGGCGGTGCAGTCGGGCTTGTTGGACCCCCTCCCGCTGCCGGCGGTAAGCGCATTCCGACACGGCCTGGGTGAGGCAATCGATCGCGGTGCTCCTGAGGCCGTTCGTATGATCCAGAGCTCCGGTACGCTCGACGACGCGCAGAAACAAGCGCTAGGCGAAATCCTGCGACAGTATGTCCGGAGCTTTGCTTCGGCGGCACGCCCCGAGGCGGTCAGCCAGCCATGACTGAACGCCTCGCCGACATCAACGCGCATATTGAAGGCATCGGCCAGCTCAAGGCCGTGGTGAATGCGATGCGCGGTATCGCCGCGGCTCGCGCCCAGCAGGCTCGCGGTCAGTTGGCCGCTATCGACAGCTACGCTGCGATGATTGCAGCAGCCATTGGGCGGGCGCTTGCGCTAAGCCCCGCTGCTCGCCCTGGTGCTGCGTCTCAATCGATCCGGCCCGCGCTCGTACTGTTCTGCGCGGAGCAGGGATTTGCCGGCGCATTCAGCGAGCGCGTGCTTGATGCCGTCGGCGCCGATCTCGCCACATCCGAACTGTTTCTGATCGGTACGCGAGGAGGCATAGCGGCCGCCGAAAGGAACGTCACCGCTGGCTGGAAAATACCCATGCCTTCGCATTCGCTCGGTATTCCAAAGCTCGCCGACACCATCGCGGAGGCGCTCTACGCCCGCATCGCCCGCGGCGAAATCAGCCAGCTCGACGTCGTCTTCAGCGAACGGCAGCCGGGCCATGCGATGGAGGCGAAGCGCCGCCGGCTGTTTCCCTTCGACGCGGCGCAGTTTCCACGCCCATCGGATACCAACGCACCGCTCTTGAATCTGGCGCCGGAGGCGCTTCTGCGCGAGCTCACGGCGGATTACCTGCACGCGCAGCTCTGCAACGCCGCGCTCCACGCCTTTGCCGCAGAGAACGAGGCGCGGATGGAATCCATGGCCGCAGCCCGCAACCAGATCGAGCGCCAGCTTTCCGAACTACAGGCGACGCAGCGACACGTACGGCAGGAGGAAATCACGGCGGAAATCATCGAGCTTGCAGCGGGCGAGACAGCGAGCCGGTCAAACTACCGCTGATGCCATCTCTAACCTTGCGGCGCGGAGAGCGACAGAGCGCGCTGAGCTCGAGATGCGATGTCCGCATTTCGTACACGGCCATCCGCAACCCCGGTCACGGGCTTACATGAGGATCTCGGTAACTCATCAAACTCTCGACGTAATTGCCGCGCTCCCGGGCCTCCGCCTTCGCGCCAAGCGGCGGACGCATCAAACCCTTGATGGCGGTCACGGAATCAAAATCACGAACCCTCAACCAAGTCTCCAGTCCAGAGAGCAGGGAGCGGAGATGTCCCGGCCCGTTGCGGAGCAACGCAGAAGTTGTCATCACGGCGTCGGCTCCCGCGAGCAGATACTTGATGACCTCATCGGCGGTCTGCACGCCTGTACTCGCCGCCAGCGAAGCGCGCGGTAGCCTTTCGGAGAGCAGAGAAATCCAGAGCAGGCCGAGACGGATTTCGTCGGTGTCGCTGAGTGCGACTTCGTTATTCCATCGCAGTTGAGCGAGATTGATGTCGGGTTGATAGAGGCGATTGAACAAGACCAGCCCGTCGGTGCCGGCTTGATCGAGCTGGATTGCCAATGCACCGAAGGCAGAAAAGTAGGGATGTAATTTGATTGCGAGGGGAATGCCGACCCGACCGCGAACGGCTTTGACAAGCGCCAAACAATCGGCTTCCGCTTGCGCGCTTGTGACAAAGGGATCGGACGCGATCCGGTAGATGTTGAGTTCGAGCGCCGCTGCTCCCGCCTGTTCAATGAGCCGGGCATAGTCGACCCAGCCCGCCTCGGTGGTTCCGTTGAGGCTCGCGATGATGGGGATATCGACTGCGTCCCGCGCCCGGCCGACGAGGTCGAGGTAACCGTGCGGTCCGGCATTGTAGGCGATCCCCGCGGGAAAATAGGAACTTGCTTCCGGCGAGCTCTCGGCACCGATGCTCGTTAGCATCTCCGCTTGCAACTCTTCTTGCCGAATCTGCTCTTCAAAGAGCGAAGGAAGCACGACGGCTCCGGCGCCGGAATCCTCCAGCAGTCGAATTGCGCTCACGTCTCCCGTGAGTGGCGACGCAGACGCAATTATCGGGTTACGCAGCCCAAGGCCGAGATAATCTGTGCCGAGATCCATGCTCTCTCCTCAGCCCCTTGGTCTTGTGTCGGGGTGAAACCGGCTGCCATCGCGATTGGCGAGTGTTTCATATTGGGCATATTTCTCGCTAGCGGCGGTCTGCGCGTGGGCAAGCAACTCAGCGGCCTCCTGCGGCCGACTGCTGGCCAGGCTGCGGTAGCGCAGTTCGTTGTAGGCATAGTCCTTCAGCGGAATCGTGGGCCGCGGGGAGTCAAGACGGAACGGCGCTTCGCCGGCGTTTCGCATCGCCGGGTTGAAGCGAAACAGCGGCCAATAGCCCGAGGCAGTAGCCAGATCCTGTTGGCGCATCCCAAAGCGAAGATCGAAACCGTGCGCGATGCAATGGCTGTACGCCAGGATCAAGGATGGCCCGGGCCAAGCCTCGGCTTCACGAAAAGCCAGCAGCGTCTGTTGCGGATTAGCGCCCATCGCGACCTGGGCAACATAAACGTTTCCATAGGCGATCGCCTGCAGACCGAGGTCCTTGCGCGCCGTGCGCTTGCCGGCGGCGGCGAACTTGGCGACCGCGCCGAGCGGCGTTGCCTTGGACGCCTGGCCACCGGTGTTGGAATAGACCTCGGTGTCGAGCACTAGCACGTTAACGTCACGCCCACTGGCAAGGACGTGGTCGAGACCGCCATAGCCGATATCGTAAGCCCAGCCGTCACCGCCGACTAGCCAGATGCTGCGGCGGATCAGATGATCGATCACGGAGAGGAGATCGAGCGCGCGGGGATCGTCGCCTAATTCGGCCAGCCGGCGCTTCAGCTCGGCAATACGCCCGCGTTGAATGACAATCTCCGACTCGCGAATCTGGGGCGCAACAAGGATGGCTTCGGCCAATGGTTCGCCGAGTCGCGGCGCCAGATCGTGTAGAAGACGCGCCGCCAAAGCGCCGTGCATATCGGCGGCGAGCCGGAAGCCAAGACCGAATTCAGCATTGTCCTCGAACAAAGAGTTCGACCAGGCCGGGCCACGACCCTCACGGTTCGCCGTCCAGGGCGTGACCGGCAGATTACCGCCGTAAATCGACGAGCAGCCGGTCGCGTTGGCGATTTGCAGCCGGTCGCCGAATAGCTGGGATAGCAGCCGCAGATAGGGTGTCTCCCCGCAGCCAGCGCAGGCCCCGGAGAACTCAAAGAGCGGCTCAAGGAACTGGATGCCGCGCACATTGGCGAAATCCACCTGAGCGCGGTCGTTGATCGGCAATTTTTCGAAAAAGGCGATGTTTTCCCGCTCAGCCTCGAGCACCGGTGCCTTTGGTGCCATGTTGATAGCTTTGGTTGCCGGCAAGGTTGGACTATGCGCCGGGCAGACCTCGACACAAATGCCGCATCCGGTGCAATCCTCGACGTAGAATTGCAAAGTGAAGACACTGTCGGGATAGCCGCGCGCGTTGACCGGAGCATGCTTGAAAGTCGACGGTGCGGGATCGTCGGGATCCATGAGTCTCGCGCCGTCGTAAAATTTTGCGCGAATGACCGAATGTGGACAGGCAAGCGCGCACTGGCCGCACTGGATACAGCTATCGGTTTCCCAGATCGGCACCTCGTCAGAGATGTTGCGTTTTTCCCAGGCTGCTGTCCCCAGCGGGAATGTGCCATCGACCGGCATCGCACTGACGGGCAATTCATCGCCCCGTCCGGCCATAATTGCAGCCGTGACTCGCTGCACGAATTCTGGAGCTGACGGCGACACAATCGGCGGTCGCTCGAAATCACTGGTCGCTGCCCGCGGTATCGGAACCTCGTGCAGATGCGCCAGAGTGTGATCGACGGCGGCGAAGTTTTGCGCAACGACGCTGTCGCCCTTCTTGCCGTAGGTTTTCTCGATCATGTGCTTGATGCGTTGCACCGCTTCCTCGCGTGGAAGTACGCCGGAAATCGCGAAAAAGCAGGTCTGCAAGACGGTATTGATCTTGGTGCCGAGTCCTGTGTCTCGAGCAACCCGAGAAGCGTCGATGACGAACAGATGGAGACGCTTGTCGATGATCTCCTGCTGTACGGAGCGCGGCAGATGATCCCAGGTCTTTTCGGGCTCGTGCGGGCAGTTGAGCAGGAAGGTGGCGCCGGGAGCGGCGAGCCGAAGTACATCGACTCGGTCAAGAAAGCCGAATTGGTGGCAGGCGACAAAGCTCGCAGATGATATCTGATAGGGCGCGTGGATCGGGTTTGGCCCGAAGCGAAGATGAGAGACCGTCTGCGCACCGGATTTATGAGAGTCGTAGACGAAATAGCCCTGGGCGTACCGATCGGCATCCTCGGCCAGAATCTTGACGCTGTTCTTGTTGGCCCCGACCGTTCCGTCCGACCCCAGTCCGTAGAACACAGCACGAACCACGTCGTCCGGCTCGATCATGAACGATGGATCGACATCCAGACTGGTAAAGGACACATCGTCGGTGATGCCGACGGTGAAGCTGTTTCGCGGCTCGGGCTTGGTCAATTCGTCGAACACGGCCTTGGTCATGGCGGGAGTGAAGTCTTTCGACGACAACCCATAGCGGCCACCGATCATACGCGGCATGATTTTGCGCCGGCCGGAGGCAACTGCCTGGGCCAGGGTAGTGACCACATCGAGATACAGTGGTTCTCCGGTTGATCCGGGTTCCTTCGTTCGCTCCAGGACGGCGATGGCTCGGACGGTGGCGGGCAATGCTGCGAGGAAGTGGTCGGTCGAGAACGGCCGATACAAACGCACCTGAAGCACGCCAACTTTCTGTTGTTCGCCCTTGGCGCGGTTTAGGACTGCGGCGGTGTCGCGCGCCGTTTCCGCCGCCGATCCCATCAGGACGATCACGCGCTCGGCGTCCGCCGGACCGTCATATTCGAATGGGCGGTAGGCTCGTCCGGTGATCGCTGCAAAACGGTTCATCACCTGTTCGACAATTTTCGGCGTGCGAGCGTAAAATGGATTGGCGGTTTCGCGCGCCTGAAAGAATGTGTCGGGATTTTGTGCCGTGCCGCGCATGACCGGCCGTTCGGGTGTCAGCCCGCGGCCGCGATGCGCCCTGACCAGATCGTCCCGGATCATCTTGCGGATATCGTCGTCCGGGATCAGGGTGAGTTTGTTCAGCTCATGCGAGGTGCGAAACCCGTCAAAGAAGTGAAGGAAGGGAACGCGGCTCTCAAGGGTTGCCGCCTGGGCGATCAGCGCGAGATCGTGGGCTTCCTGCACCGAACCGGAAGCGATCAGCGCAAAGCCGGTGGAGCGGATCGCCATCACGTCGGAATGATCGCCGAAGATTGACAATGCCTGGGTAGCCACCGATCTTGCGGCCACGTTGAAGACGGTTGCGGTCAGCTCGCCTGCGATCTTGAACATATTCGGGAGCATCAACAACAGGCCTTGCGACGACGTGAAAGTCGTCGTTAACGCCCCGGATTGCAGTGCGCCATGCACCGCACCGGCAGCTCCCCCTTCGCTCTGCATTTCCTGAACGACGGGAATACTGCCCCAGATGTTGCGGATACCGTTTGACGCCCACTCATCGGCCAATTCGGCCATCGTGGATGAAGGTGTAATCGGATAGATTGCACAGACCTCGTTCACGCGATAGGCGACATGTGCAACGGCAGTGTTGCCATCCATCGTTGCCGTTTCCTGTGCCGCGATTTTTTGGTTTATCGCTTTCTCCGTGACGATCACGTTCATCGAAATTGCTCCGGTTCGGCGACGGCACGTTCCGGCGTCATCTCGATCGCGTGGCAGGGACATTGCTCGAAGCAGACGCCGCAACCTGTGCAGATATCGTAGTTGTAATCGTAGCCGCGGCCCGGTCCGAGCTTCAGGATGGCCTGCTCGGGGCAAGCGGCAAAGCATTGGTCGCACTCGAAGCAGTTACCGCAGGATAAACAGCGCTTCGCCTCGTGACGGGCATCGGCCTCGTTTAGTCCGGCCGTGGTTTCCTCGAAGCCATGAGCCAGCCGCTCTTCCGCGGGCAACTCGCGCTGCGCCGAAGCCAGGGCGTCCGCGAAGATCGGCAGATTCAACTGCTCGAATCTGACCGCCGGATGCTTGGCGACGCCATTCAGCGCTTTGCCACTCAGCCACGCATCGATGTGACGGGCGGCTTTTTTGCCGTGCCCGACAGCAGATGTAACGGTACGATCGCCCCGTACAGTGTCACCGCCGGCAAAGATACCGGGTCGGCCTGTCATCATGCCGGCATCGACGGCAATATTGCCGTCCGTTGTGAGGACGACACCCGGCAGGCTTTGCAAAAAGCCGCTGTCGCTCTGTTGGCCGAGAGCCAATACCACAGAGGTAGCTGAAAGGGTCTCGAATCTCCCGGTCGGCTGCGGCTTCCCTTGATGGTCCATCTCCATGCGCTCGACGAGCAGGTCATTGTTGTAGATCTCGCGGATGCTGGTCAGCCACTTGATCTTGATTCCCTCAGACAGCGCCTCGTTGGCTTCGAATTCGTGCGCCTCCATATGAGGACGATCCATGATGAAGACGATCATGGCTTCGTCCGCACCGAGGCGCTTCGCCGTTCTCGCCGCATCCATTGCGGTGTTGCCGGCGCCGTAGACAATAACGCGGCGGCCGAGCTTCGGAGTTTCACCGGTCTCAGCGCCGTGCAGCAAAGTTACGGCAGTCAGAACGCGCGAGGCGTCACGCGCCGGAATGTCGATGCGCTTTCCGATCTGGGCGCCGATCGCGATGAACACGGCATCGAATTTACCCTCGGTCTGCTCGACGAGCACGTCTTCGACCTTGTGATTGAGAGTGATCTTCACTCCCATCGATTCGATGCGTCGAATCTCCGTCATGAGGTCGGCGCGCGGTAGACGATACGCCGGAATGCCGAAATGCATCATGCCGCCTGGCATTTCGCCCGCGTCGCGGATTTCGACCGTGTGACCACCGCGGGCGAGATGGTAGGCTGCCGACAAGCCGCTCGGACCGCCTCCGACAACCAGGACTCGTTTTCCGGTGGCTGTTGTGGCTACTGGCAAGGTCCATCCCTGCTTAGCAGCCATATCACCCAGAAACCGCTCCACGGAATGGATGCTGACCGCGCTATCGAGCTGACCCCGATTACAACTGGTTTCGCAGGGATGATAGCAGACCCGTCCGTGCACTGCCGGAAACGGATTGTCGCGCAGAATTGTCTCCCAAGCCTCGCGGTATTTTCCAGCCTGCGCCAGATCGAGCCATGCTTGAATGTTTTCACCGGCCGGGCAGGCGCTGTTGCAGGGAGGCATGAGGTCGACATAAATCGGTCGCTGTTCGCGGACCGGACCGGTGCCCTTTTCGCGGAGCAGATCGATGACGGGGGTGAAGTCTTTTTGCAAGGATGTCATGGCGATCTCGATCCGACTACTTTGCGGGGACGGCTACGTGCTTTGCGGCGGCCCCCGTTTCACGCAGGAAAAATGTCAGGATGAGCGACAGCACAATGGCGGCAGCCCAAATCGTGTCGGCCTGCTGGAAGTTTTCCAGCGTGAGCGTTTTGCCGCCGGAAAGATGCATCAGGGCGAATCCGAATACCGGTGCGAGGAAAGCGCTGAGGCTGAAGACTAAAAAGTTCATCGCACCCGTGGCGCTGCCTTTGACGTTGTCTGGGTTGGCTTCTTTGATCATCGTGTAGGGAATCATCGCGGCGCCCGATCCGATCCCGAAAATCAGGCCACCGATGTAAGGCGGTATGGAAGCATTCAGATAGGTGATGCAGATGCCCGATATCAGCATGAGGACCGTGCCTGCGAGCAGCACCGGCTTGCGACGACCGAGACAATCAGCCAAATAGCCAAGCAACGGGGCTCCGATGACCCAGCCGAGCGGTACCATCGACGAACGTGCAACGGCGTCAGCCGCCGGAACGCCGAGGCCTTGGCCCAGGAACGGGACGCCCCAGATCATGTCGCCGATCGTCGTCGGCATGAACAAAAGTCCGCCGACGAAGCCACACAGATAGGATTGCGGGTTGGTCAATACGATTTTGTAGGGCGCAAACATGCCCCAAATCGGCCCACTCTCTCGCTCTTGGCGGGTTGGAGTCGCAAACAGCAGCAGCAGCGCCACTATCGCCAGTGCGGCTCCTGCATAGATCCACAACGACTGCCATCCAAGTTGTCCATGTACCAAAGGACCGACCGCAAACTGTCCGGCAAACCCGCCGAGCATTCCGGCAAGTTGAGTAAAACCGATGGCGGTCGCGAGCCAGCGCGCAGAAAATCCATGGACCGCGAGATAGACGGCTCCCGTAAACGCGAAGGCAGAACCGGCCCCTTGCAGCAACCGTCCACTCTCCGCCGCTCCGATCGAGCCCATGCCGAATAGAACGCTGCCGAGCGCGGTCGTCAGAACACCGATGAAAATGGGCAGTTTCGCGCCATAGCGATCCAGCGTCGCTCCGGCCACGATCGCGAAGCTGGCGTAGGTGTAGTAATAGAGTCCTACCAGCGAGCCGATGCCCAGAGTCGTGAGACCAAACGCGGCGGTCAATTCCGGCATCATCACGCCCGGCGCGGAGCGCAGCGCGTATTGCAGGAAATAGAAGACGAGGCAGAGAACCCACGCGGCGATGAATGCGGTCTTTGGTTCCTCGCTCGCGCCCACTTCTTGCACGATTGCGGATATCGGCGCTATCCCGGGAGCTGAAAGCGTGGATGCTGCCTGCGGGGTAATCTGCGGCTGGCGCATGTCAAAGTTCCCGATGATTGTGACAAATGGAAACAGGCGCTACGCCTCGAAGCCCTGACTCACCCGACGGAATTAGGCATTGTATCCGTATCTTCGACGCAAAAGGCGCGAAGGCGGTAGACTCGGAAACTACTCAGATCGGGGAGCGAGCAATCGGTCCGCGTATACGGTAACCGTCGCTCGCCCCAGATTTAAAGCCGACGGATCAGCCCACTGCGGCGATAGCGGGCGCCGCGGGGTTGGCTCCCGAACGAACCTCGATGCGGGTGGGTTCGACTGTGCCTAGAATCGTCTTGGCTCGGGCGATTTCGGCCGCCGGGCCGTGAGCCATCACTAGGAAGCCATCGGCTTTCAGCGCGGTTTCGTATTGGATCACGCTGTCCTTTGGTACGCCGATGCTAAAGAGCGCTGCGGCGAGGGCACTTATCCCGCCGACCATGATGGCATTCTCGATGCCGGCAATCACAATTGTCGCGATATACCCAAGAACGACAACTTGCCCAACAACGGGAACGGTCATGAACAAGCCGCCCAGGAACAAGCCCCAGAACCCACCCCAGAACGCACCTCGTATACCCCAAAACTTGATCCGATCCCCGGTATTGTAGAATCCGACGACTTTCTCATCAGTGTGGTAGCCCTTGCCGACAACACTGAGGTTCTTCATTTCGAAACCGGCAGTGGTAAGCTTCTTGATCGCAGCTTCCGCCGCAGGATGATCGGCAAAGACGGCTATCACGGTGTCGGTATTTTCCATCGAATGTTCCTTAACGGTGAGTTGGATCGCGGTTCGGCTCGTTGATCTGGAGCCGACGTTAGGTTCGAAGCAACTCGCCTAGATAGATTCGGAAACTACTCAGCCGTTCGTTTGGACGTTGTGCAGTTCCGACGGAACCGATGTCATCGTCGATCGGACCGTTGCTGCGAGCGCTGTCGAACGACGGCAGCCGTATTCAGCTGAGTAATTTCCGAGCCTGTCTACGGCGCCATATCGCGCGCATATTGGCCGCTTGCCCGGACAAGTTGGGCCGCAGAGTGCCACGGCAGAAAAGTTCGATTCATTGGAAGGGATGACTCACATGTCTCAAGATAATAATCTGCAACAGTCTGTGCTCGAAGAGCTGAATTGGGAGCCAAGCGTGACCGCCGCACACATTGGCGTTGCCGCCAATGCCGGCGTCGTCACGCTTACCGGGCACGTCGAAAGTCTTGCGCAAAAGCATGCAGCTGAGACGGCGGTCCGTCGCGTAAAGGGCGTTAAGGCGGTCGCTGAGGAGATTGAAGTGCGCTTACCCTACGAAACAAAACGTAGCGACGAAGAAATAGCGGGAGCGGCAATAGGACGATTCGAGTGGGATGTCTCGATCCCCCGTGACACCATCAAGGTCACGGTCGATGCGGGATGGGTTACTCTAACTGGGGAAGTCGACTGGCATTATCAAAAGGACGCGGCCAGCATGGATGTTCGAAGCCTGTTCGGCGTCACCGGGGTTTCCAATCAGATCACGATCAAACCGACGGTCAACACGTCGAATATCAGCGACGATATCATGCACGCACTAGGCCGCTCATGGTTTTTTGATCCGAAGACAATTTCAGTAACCGCGCAAGGCGGTAAGATCCGACTTACCGGCACCGTAAAATCCTGGCACGATCGCCAGTTGGCGGCTGCTACCGCGTGGGCCGCGCCCGGTGCAACTGCCGTCGAGAACGATATCGCCGTCATGCAATGACGTGATCGAGTGATGTGCCGATAGATATCGGGTTTATCAACACCGTAGTTAACATATCGCCTTAACACAGTTCATTGTTGGTCAATATTGCTCAGTCGCAAGTCCCATTTTAGTTTCTGGTCACTCTCAATTAGTTCGGCTGTTGGAACGAATTGTTGCCTGGCGCCTTAGCGCATTGCGACGGTTTCAGATCGGAAAAGCTCCGGTCGTTCACGCCGTTGAGAGTGCAGGTTTTACATGACTGACGCCCTATTAATGGCCGAACTCGCCCAGAGCTGCCGTCTGCTTGCTTGCCATCAACAAAATCCAGTTATTCTGGATATGCTGCATGATCTTGAAGAAGATTTCGAGCAGAAAGTAAGGGACATTGAGCGCGGAAAGCTACATGCCGGCTATGACGAGCCATTGCGGCAAGGAGGCGAGCCACTCCGGGTCTCGTTCAGGCCGCGGTGCTCATGACGATTTCACCAGGTTCACGTCGGTCTTCCCGAATGTCTGGAAGGCAAGCAGGAGCCCCGGAGCCAATCGACGGGCATTATCAGTCGAGGAACGAGCGTCTGATCGCCCTCAATAGTCAACTCAAGGACACGCTCGAGAGGCAACGCACCACATCGGACGATCTTCAAAACATTCTATATAGCATCGATGTCGCGACGCTGTTTCTCGACACAGATCTGAATATTCGGTTCTTTACGCCCGCGACTCAGTCACTATTCAATTTCAGCCCGAATGACGTAGGTCAGCCGGTCGCGAGCTTTTTATCGCTCGCCCCAGATGACACTCTGTTGCTCGACGCTAAAACGGTATTGAAAACGATTACGCCTATCGAGCGGGAAATCGAAAGCCAGAGCGGGGGCTGGTATAGTCGTCGCGTGCTGCCCTACCGGACCCGAAATCGAGGGGTCGAAGGTGTCGTTATTACGTTTACCGACATCACGGAGCGAAAGCGCGTCAAGCGTGCTCTTGAGCAGGCCAAACAGCAGGCGGAGCGGGCTAATGCGGCGAAATCGCGCTTCCTGGCCGCCGCGAGCCATGACCTGCGTCAGCCGCTTCAGACGTTACATCTGCTCCAGGGCCTGCTGGCGAAAGTCGTGGAAGGGGAGGGAACGCAGAAGTTGATCGCAAGATTCGATCAGACCCTGGCGGGCATGTCGAGCATGTTGAACACGTTGCTTGATATAAATCAGATCGATTCTGGAGCGGTTCGCGTTGAAAAAGCGACTTTTCGGATTAGCGATCTGCTCGATGTCCTGAGAGACGAGTTCGCTTGTCACGCGGAAGACCAGAACGTGGCTTTGCGTGTTATGCCGTGTAGTCTTTCGATCCGCAGCGATCCGCGGCTGCTTGAGCAGATGATCCGCAATCTGCTTTCAAATGCTTTGAAGTATACCAAGCGTGGAAAAGTGTTACTCGGATGTCGCCGCCGGAACGGGAAGTTGAGCATCGAGATCTGCGATACCGGGCCTGGAATTCCAGAGGAAGAACTTCACGCTATCTTCGAAGAGTATCGTCAACTCGACAACGCCGCGCGTGAACGTAGTCAAGGCCTTGGCCTTGGTCTGTCTATCGTAAAGGGTTTGGGAAACTTACTCGATCATCGGGTATATGTGCGCTCGCAGCGGGGCAGCGGATCGGTGTTCGGCATCGAGCTTGAATTGCCGGAAAACCGGATTGCAGAACAGCACGAAAACGAGCGATGCGCGGCTGAACCGAAGAGCGAAGCTGTTCGTCGTACAGCTGAGATTCTAATCATCGAGGATGATCCAGAACTACGTGAGCTGCTCGATCATCTCCTCAAAGAGGAGGGTTATCGTACAGCTGTGGCGCGGGATGGTGCTGCCGCAATTGATTTGGTGACCCAGGGAGCCGTACGGCCCGACCTTATCCTTACGGACTTCAACCTGCCGAACGGCATGGACGGTCTTCAGACCGCAGCAAAACTGCGGGAAAAGCTTCATTGTAAGGCGCCGGTCATTGTTCTGACGGGAGACATCTCCACCGCCACGTCGCGCGAGATCGCCCTTCAGGACTGTGTCAAGCTGGACAAGCCGGTAAAATTGAAAGAGCTAACGCTGACAATCCAACAGCTCGTTGCGTTGCCCGTTTCAGGCGATTGCGTGGCGCCTTCCGTCAAACTGAATGGTGTTTCCGTGCAACCGGTTATCTTCGTCGTCGATGATGATAGAATGGTACGGGAGGCAATCCGCGATGTTCTTAAACAAGAAGGCCGGAGTGTCCAGGCCTTTTCGACCTGCGAGGCTTTCATAGACGCCTATCGTCCCGGCCTCGAAGCATGTTTGCTGATCGACGCATATTTGCCGGGGATGAATGGACTCGAGTTGCTACGCTGGCTCGTTCATTCAGGCCATAGGTTGCCGTCCATCATGATTACTGGCGATAGCGACGTACCGATGGCAGTGCAAGCCATGAAGGCCGGCGCCTGCGACTTTATCGAAAAGCCGGTTGGTCATCGCGAACTTCTCGAAAGCGTCGATAACGCGCTTGGGCAGTCACGGAATTCCAGCAAGCTGCTCGCTTCCCAGGAGGTCGCGGCAGGCGCTATCGCTGGCCTCACGCCGCGGCAACGGCAGATCATGGAACTGGTTCTGGCGGGTCATCCAAGCAAAAATATCTCCGCCGATCTCGGCATCAGCCAGCGGACGGTTGAAAATCATCGTGCTTCGATCATGGAAAAAACAGGGTCGAAGTCGCTGCCAGCGCTGGCCCGCTTGGCGTTTTCGGCCGCCGGGAACGGCGCTGCGGGGTCGCTGAACTATGCTTCGATTCAGCGTTAGTAGTTCGGCGTTTTCCAACCCAACAAGGCGCCATCGACCACGGGGTTTACGGGCCATACGTTGCGGAACGAAATCGATTCAGCCAGAGTGAGGGGCTCCAAGGTTGAGCCAGCGTATACCGCTTAGTGCTGATCTGTAACTGTTCGATGCTCTCGTCACCACATCAGGCGAACACGAGTTAGGTAGTTTCCGAACCTACCGTTGCGACATTGTTTCTGACTAGTCTTCACGCGGCCCCTCATTTGAAAGGAGCAGCGTGATGCTGTTCTCAGAATCCTATCTTCTATATCTCGCGCCGGCGCTCTTGCTCGTCGCCTTTATCTTGATCGGGGCGAGCGTGAGAATTCTGCGCGAATACGAACGGGCGGTCGTCTTTACGCTCGGTCGTTTTCAGAAGGTCAAGGGACCGGGCCTTGTGCTGTTGATACCGTTTGTTCAGGAAATGGTGAGGGTGGATCTGCGCATCCAGGTCATCGAAATACCCACCCAGGACGTGATCTCTCACGACAACGTTTCAATGAAGGTCGACGCGGTACTCTACTTCAACGTGGTCAACCCCGAACGGGCAATCATTCAGGTTCAGAACTACCTTCCCGCCACTAATATGCTCGCTCAGACGACGCTGCGTGCTGTGCTGGGGCAGCATGAACTGGACGAGATGTTGTCCGAACGTAAAAAACTCAGCACCGATGTGCAAAGTATTATTGATAGTCAAACCGAGACATGGGGGATCAAGGTAAGCAACGTCGAGATTAGAACCGTCGAGCTCACCGAGAACATGGTCCGCGCTATCGCCAAACAGGCGGAAGCGGAGCGCGACCGCAGGGCCAAGATCATCCATGCGGAAGCTGAGTTCCAGGCTTCACAGACCCTCGTCAACGCCGCAAAGATACTCTCGAGCGTTCCAGCCGCCATGCAGTTACGCTACCTGCAAACCCTGACAGAGATCGGCGCCGAGCAGAATTCCACCGTGGTCTTTCCGATGCCGATCGACATCATCAAGCCGTTCCTTGAGCTGATCGAGCAGCCGGGCAAGACAACCGGGACCAACGGTACCAGTCGTCTTCCTCTCGTGAAGGACGTTCCGCTAGGCACCTAGAACTGTGATCGGGCCACATCCGACCCGATCCGAGCCATACGGTTGTCATTCGACAAAAATTAGTCGCTCCATAAAAGGCAGGAAACTCGTCATGAAGGCTCTGGTTTATCTGGGTCCGTCGAAGAAGACCGTGGAAGAGCGTCCAAAGCCGGAAATCACCGCACCCACCGATGCAATCGTCAAGATAACCAGGACGACGATCTGCGGCACGGATCTGCATATTCTCAAGGGTGACGTCCCCACCTGCCAGCCTGGTCGAATTCTTGGTCATGAGGGCGTCGGCGTCATCGAGAAAGTCGGGTCCGGCGTCACATCGTTCAGGTCGGGAGATCGGGTTCTGATCTCCTGCATCAGCTCCTGCGGCAAATGCGTTTATTGCCGGAAGCTGATGTATTCGCATTGCACCACCGGCGGATGGATCCTTGGCAATACGATTGATGGGACGCAAGCCGAGTTCGTCCGGATTCCCTATGCAGACACGAGCCTCTATCACATTCCTGACGGCGCTGACGAAGAAGCGCTGGTGATGCTGAGTGATATTCTGCCGACCGGGTTTGAATGTGGCGTGCTCAACGGTAAAGTCCATCCGGGAACCACGGTGGCGATCGTCGGCGCTGGACCGATCGGCCTCGCGGCGTTGCTCACCGCTCAATTCTACTCACCGGCTGATATCGTCATGATCGATCTCGACGACAACCGGCTTGAGATGGCAAAACGGTTCGGGGCAACGGCAGTCGTCAACAGTGCCGATGGCAAAGCCATGGAGACGGTCCTGAAAATGACCAGAAATCGCGGTGTCGACACCGCGATCGAGGCGGTCGGCATTCCGGCTACTTTTGAATTGTGCGAGGGAATCGTCGCGCCGGGCGGCACCATCGCCAATATCGGCGTGCATGGAACAAAGGTAGATCTTCATCTGGAGCACCTGTGGGATCGCAACATCACCATCACCACGCGGCTAGTCGACACGGTTAGCACGCCGATGCTGCTCAATAGCGTTCGATCGCAAAAGATCGATCCGAAGCTGCTGATCACCCATCACTTCAAATTCGAACGAATCCTCGACGCTTACGAGACTTTCGCCAACGCCGCAAAAACGCGCGCTCTCAAGGTGATCATCGAGGCCTGACGATGGTGGGCGCCCGGCTTGGGTTGCGATTACGCTATCCCAAAGCGGCGGAATAAAAGCACCTTCACCGAGTCCAGGAGGAAGGAGAATACGACCGCTGCCGCGAACAGGCCAGCCACGACGGCTATCGCAAGCGGTTTCATCAGGATGCCGTTGATGGCTAAGAAGCCGATTAGCGTCAGATCCACAGCGGAAGAAATAACCAGCCATTTGCCAGGCCGGGAGCTCCAGAGGTGTTGCCGCTCGCGCGCCACATAGAACAGGGCCTGTCCGCTGAATACCAGCGTCACCACGGTAAGTGTCTGCAATGCACCGATGTCGAGGTTCAGCAGGAATCGTCCCGTCGAAAAGCAAGCGATGCAGAACATCAGATCGACTATCCCCATAATGACACCTGCCGCGGTCAAGCGGCCGATTTTCCAGACACTCGGCGTCGGGGACGGCCGAACGTTATCCGTTGATGACGACATGGCCAGAAAGTCGCCGGTGACCATCATTAGGACCATGAGCATGGGTGTCAGGATGGCTTGCCCGGTCATAATCAAGCCGGTTGCCAGGAACAGTACCTGAACAACCTTGTGTACGATCGATCTCAACGTATAGGTGAGGATTCGCTGAAAGGTCGTACGTCCCTCCTTCACCGAAGCGACGATGCCCCCGAGGCCCGGCTCGGTTAGCACAATGCCGGCGGCCGATTTGGCTACGTCGGTTGCTGTGGAGACCGCTATACCCATCTGGGCTTGGCGCAGCGCCGGCGCGTCGTTGGCGCCATCTCCGCACATGCCAACAATGTGGCCACTGTTCTGGAGCGCTTTGACCAGCTGATATTTGTCTTCCGGCAGGACGCCCGCGAAGATCGAAAATTTATCCGCCTGAATTTCTGCAGGAAGAGGCGTTGTTGCCCATACCGGTCCGGCGATGCCGATGACGCTCGCCACGACCTGTGCAGTTACCGGGGCATCTCCCGTCACCATGATCGTGCGAACGCCGAGGCCAGTAAGTTCGCTAATGAGCGCTGCGGAATCTTCGCGGGGTGGATCGCTGAGCGCGATAAGTCCAACCATTTGCAGTTTCGCCGTTGTCCCTGTTGCGACGGCCAGGGCCCTGTATCCTTTGGCCTGCAGTTCATCAACGATAGTAGAACAGGTGGGTGACGGTTGTGACAGGCCCTGGACGACGGCGAACGCGCCCTTAACGACGCGCGCAACGGTGCCATTCGTCTCGCGAACAGTTGCTTCGGCGCGTTTCACCAAGGGGTCGAAGGGAATAAAATTGATGAGCTCGGGTTCATCTACGGTCGGTTGGCGAGCGGCGGCCGTACGAATGGCCGCGTCGACGGGATCTCGACCGCCGTCGGAACTCGCCAGTGCCGCAAGCGCCAGGACCTGCCCATTGTCGAATCCCGGCATTGAATGAACAGACATTACCGCAAGCTCGTTGCGTGTCAGCGTGCCGGTTTTGTCCGAACAGAGAATGTCGATGCCGCCGGCCTCATCGACGGCAGACAGGCTTGTGGGCAGTACGCCCTGACGTGCCAGCGCGCGGGCGCCGACTGCCGCTGCGAGCGTGAACATCGACGGTAACGCGACGGGAATCGATGACAGAACTGCCACGAGGATCAGCGGGATAATATCGCCATATGGCATGGGGAGCCACAGTGCATAGATCGTCAGCAGGATGGTCACGGCGCCGTTGAACAGCGCGAGATTACGCACGACACGCAGGATAGCCTTCTGTTCGGAGCTTTCCACCTTGGCGCTTCGAACGAGTTCCGCTGTCCGTCCGAACTTGGTGCGTATTCCCGTCGCGGTGACTTCCCCGACTGCTTCTCCTCGTCTTATCAGGGCGCCGGCATAGGTCTCGGTGCCTGACCCGGCCTCGACGGGCAGGGACTCGCCCGTGAGCATGGACTGGTCGACGAGAATCGATCCATTAAGCAGGCGCACATCCGCGGCGACGATGGAACCAAGTGACAACTTGACGAGGTCGCCGGCAACGAGCGTGGTCGCCGGAATTGTGACCCATACTCCGTCGCGTTGCACCACTGCGACCAGCGCCAGTCGTGACTTGAGAGCGTCAAGCGTTGCTTGCGCTCTGCCTTCCTGGAAGAAGCCAATGGCCGCATTTGCAATCAGGAGAATAGCGACCACGCCGGCTTCCACATAGTCGCCGAGAAACAGCTGGAGGAGAATTGCGGCCTCGAGCATCCACGGAACGGGCGCCCATAATTTCCCAACGGCACGTTGCACGGGGTGCTGTGACACATCGGCGATGGCGTTTGACCCAAGGGCCAGGCGATGACGGGCATCGTCGCTGGTGAGGCCATGCCCTATGGCAATGTTCGTCGCGCCGTTCAGCTTGGGGAGACTGATGCCTTCCATCGACGGCCGGGTAGTCACGGCCATAGTCTAGCTCCAATTCGATGCTGCCGCCGGCCGGCATGCTCCGGTCAGTCGATAAATCGATTTGAGATTTTGCGTATTTTCCTAAGTTTTGATCTTATCCCAAATCGCAACGAGTTTTTGAGACGCCTTGTTGTAGGACGTTTTCGCACTCTCCCAATCCTTCGCTCCGGCGGTCTCCAATTTGTGGAACGCATCATCGGCTTCTGTCCACGCCGTGTTAAAATCGTTCTTGGCGGTGGTGCTTCCTTCCGACGTTTTGGTCCGCGCCTTCTCGCTGAAGTCGTGAAGCTTCCGTTGCCACTCCTGCACTTCGTCGCGGGCTTTCCGGACGTAAGCTTCTCTTTCGGTTTGCCAGTCAGCAGCGGCAGCCACTCTGGAGGATGCGGCGGATTGGGGTGATTGAGTCGATTGACCGGCGGCGGGAAGCGTGCCGATCAGCCCGATCAGTAGAACGGATCCGACGACGGCCGAGATGGGAGGAATTCGCATAGCAACTCCTGCTGTCAGGTATTTAATGGAAGCGCGCGGTCAGCTATTCAGCACCTGTTGGGAAGGTACCAAAGCTAGGAGCCGCGCATGTGGCGCTTTAAGAGCTTGTGTGACGTGGTGGCTTGACGATAACCGACGGCGACTATGATCAGGTAGACTCGGAAACTACCTAGGGCATGAACCCATAAGATCCATCTGCAAGGGCATGCTCGTCGGTGGCTCGTCTTTAGCGCTCGGGATTTTTAAGCCGCGAGGTCGTCAATCTGACGCCGAGCCGCCGCGAAAGCGTCCTTAATCGCTACTTGAGCATGCTCTTGTCGTGGGTCATCGGTAGCCGTATGGTTGACAACGATGTTTTCGTGCGGCGGAATCGTGAGCCAAATGCGGACTTGAAATCCAGTGCCATGGCGATGCTTGTGGCTTGGAGCGATAACGGCTACGCGGCATCCAGTAATGCGTTGGTTGTGTGTCTCCAGCCGCTCGATCTCTTTTAATATCACCTCGCGCGCGGCTGGCGATGGCTCGGAACCTTCGAAGGTAATTTCTGGGGCGATTTGCATTTCGCTCCTTCTGGCGACAGCATTTGCTTCTAATGCCAATCCGCGCGCCACCAAATGGTTGCATGGGGAATGGTCTCTTCTGAACTCAAAGCGAACATACGAGTTGATTGAGCGACGTTGCTGAACTAACGCAGCTACGATCCAGATCGGCCTGCATTAATGCCTGACGGTTCTGCTACCGCGCACGTGTATCGCCCCAAGCTCGCAACGATGGTGAGCGAGGGCTACGGCTTTGATCCCTTCCGCAAGGATGTGGTAGCGGCGCTTACCGTTGCCATTGTTGCTCTCCCGCTTTCGATGGCTATTGCGGTGGCCTCCGGTGTTTCCCCGGAACGGGGGCTGTACACGGCAATCGTTGGCGGATTTCTAGTGTCCGCGTTGGGTGGTAGCCGCTTTCAGGTCGGTGGTCCCGCGGGAGCCTTCATCGTCGTGGTCGCAGCTACGGTTGCCAAATTTGGCATTGAAGGCCTTTTACTCACTGTTTTGCTCTCGGGAATGTTGCTGACGCTAATTGGCCTGTCGAGGTTAGGCTCGCTTATTCGCTACATTCCGCATGCAGTGGCGGTGGGCTTCACCTGTGGCATCGCCGTCACCATACTGGCCAGCCAGCTAAAGGATCTTGGTGGCCTGACGCTTCCCGACGTCGAGCCCGGTCCGCTGTTTCCGAAACTTGCAATGATCGGCCAGGCGTTGCCAACCCTTAGCCCTGCCGCCTTCGGCGTTGGTGCGGGCTCGGCGGCACTGATATTTGTTCTGCGGCACTTGCGGCCGACCTGGCCTGGAATGCTGATTGCAGTCGTATCGGCGTCGATCGCGACGTTGCTGCTCCACCTGCCCATTGAAACAATTGGCAGCCATTTTGGTGGCGTCCCCCATGGCTTGCCGATGCCTAAATTGCCTCAGATCACAGCGTCACGACTGCTGGAGATATTGCCGGCCGCGCTGTCATTCACGCTGCTTGGGGGAGTTGAAAGTCTGCTCTCGGCCAAGGTCGCTGACGGGATGACCGGACGCAAGCACCGCTACAATATGGAGCTCGTGGCGCAGGGTATCGCGAACGTGGCCTCCGCTTTGTTTGGTGGGATCAGCGTCACGGGAACGATCGCGCGCACGGCCACCAACATCCGGGCCGGGGCACAGAGCCCTGTCGCCGGAATGATGCATTCCGGCTTCCTCCTGATTTTCATGCTTGTGGCGGCGCCGTTGGCGAGTTTCATCCCGCTCTCGGCCCTCGCTGGCCTTCTGGTGGTAGTTTGCTGGAACATGGCAGAAAAGAAGGAGTTTCTGGATCTGCTTCGTGGCTGGCGCACGGCGTTGGTCTTGATCGCAACCTTCGGACTCACATTAGTGGAGAATCTGACCGTAGGTATCATAGCCGGATGTCTGCTTGCCGCCATTTTTGCGATCTATGATCGCGCGATCCGAAGGGTCCCGGATTCGCGCAACGCCTAAAAGGCGCGTTAGCCGCCGCTATCAAGCATTGAGCGAAGTCCGAAATTAGTTCGCCTCATTCGCGAAGCTGGTCGACGACTCGATGGCTTCTTCCCAAAGATCATCGGTGGCAAAACCCCTGGTTTCCAGTCCTTGCACAAGGGCGCTGACGGCGGCGGCCGAGGCATCTGCAAATCTGTCGGTTCCGGATGCGCGGTCATGCATCGTATTCAAAAATGGGCGCAGCGCCTCGATCGCTTCGGCGGAAGGGAGGCTTCGTGCCCCATGAAGGATATGAAGGACGTCGCTGACCAGTTGCGGCAACGATACTTGATAGTCAGGGACTGCGTTGGCGCGCAGGCCTTCTCCGATGGCTTGACGGGCCTGTTCGATCGCCTGCATTCGATTCGCCGCTTCTCCGCTGGTTTTTATGTTGTCCTTGTTGAGGATCAACAATTGCCATTTCCATGAGGAACCCTCGGAAGATTCAACTGCGATGAACTCCACGCCACAATAGTCCATAACTGTCATCTCCTATTGCCGATAAGGGCCCAGAAGAAACGGCCTCAGCGCGGGTGCGCACACGGAGGCCGGCTTTGCGGTCATCCTTGAACGAGCAGGACGCTCTTACAAAGGCAAGTTACCTGGTGGCTATTCGTTCCGTCCAAACAGTTCACGCGCAATCATGGCCGAGACTTTCGATCGACTTCTTACACTTTATCGCAGTATCGAGCGTAAAAGTCCGGCCAATTGTGCGGAAATTTGCCATTCCGGGGAGTGAGCTCCAGCCGATTGAGTCAATGCCATACCACAGCACATCGTGTCTCGGTTTCGACGACATCAGGCTCCCGTCGAGGAGTCCGATTGAACAAGCTTAAACGATCAACGATTCGGACCGCGACTTAGGTTTGGTTTTGCCGCTGAATGTCGCGTGAGTGATCGAAACGGTCGTGCCTTGACTGTCGCTCACTGTTTCAACATGGGCCTCCAGCTGTTTTGCCAGCGCCTTGACGATCCCGGTTCCAAGCCCGCTTTTCGGCTGGGCAAATACGCCATCGGGTTTCCCGACACCATTGTCGGCCACAGAAAGCTTCCAGTCTGTGCCAGAAAGTTCATAAGAGACGATGATTTGACCGTCTTTCCCGCTGCCTTTGAAGGCATATTTCAACGAGTTGATGACGAGTTCTGTGACAATCAAGCCCAGACTTTCAGCGTTACGACAGCTCGCTGTACCACCTTCACCGATGACTTTCAGAATGACGGGTTGATCTTCGCCGATCATGGAGCTTGAGAGAGCCTCGCAGAGCCTCGTCAGATAGGGCCGCATTTCCATGGAGCCGACGGCTGCCGATGCGTGGAGATGTTGTTGCACGGCCGCGACTGAAATGACCCTGCTGTGTGCTTCCTGCAAATGACGTCTCGTTTCCTCCGAATCGACGGACTTTGCCTTCAACAGAATAATGCTGGCGATAATCTGGAGGCTATTGGCCACGCGATGTTGAATTTCGTCGAGCAAAACATCCTTTTGTCGCAGTAGTTCATCCTTCTCGCGCTCCAGGGCGCGCTTTCCGGTGACATCCTCGATGCCGAGCAGGATGATATTCGCGTGCGAGCCAGCCTCGTAGAACACCTTGCGAGCGTTCAAGAGCATCGTGCGGGGCCCGATATCAGGAAAGTCATGATTGACTTCATAATCTTCCATTTCGCCGCGCTCGGGTATGATTTTTCCCAGGAGCAGGCGAAGCTTTGGAATATCCCACGCACCGTTGCCCAGCTCGAACAGAAGCTTCCCCTGGGTTTCGTTGCCGTTGACCTTGAATGTCAGATAGAAGGAGCGGCTCGCGGCGACCACGCGAAGTTCGTCATCAAGCACAACCAGTGGCTCTCGAACAGTGTCGACGATCGCATGGGCGAGCGCAAAAGCATCCTGGACGTCAGTGAACTGCTTTCTGAACATAATGCACCCTTACGCTTTCATATCCGATCTGCCTCTTGGCCACGATTTCGCTTCCGCATGGCGGCAGCTACTTCATGATCTCAGTCACCGTGATGCCGGTGACGGGGCTAAATCTGACAGTCTAACGACGGGATTTTTGGTCAATATTGACCACGTCAAAGTATTTATTTCAGCGACCCCTGGAGCGAGCTTGGCGCCTACTTGTCATCTTTGATCTGCTGCTTGTCACGCAGGACGGCATCCAGCAGCGAGCGGTAAACTTCTATTTTTCCATTATAGTTGATGAAACCATTTTTACGAAACTTGTTCATGAAGAAGCTGACGCGAGACCGTGTGGTACCAACCATTTCGGCCAGTGTTTCTTGACTAAGAACGACCGGGACAGGTTGAGTGAATCCCTCCTTGCCGAAATCAGCGAGAATGAGGAGAAGGCGAGCCAGCCGTCTCTCGCTCGAATTGAAGAGTTGGTCGATCAAATCGTCTTCGATGCGGCTATTACGCGATAAAAGATAGGTCAAAAAGAACGCGGAAAACTTTGGCTCGGCAGCGAGTATCGCAATCATCGCGGCTTTCGTTATCGATGTAAGAAAGCACTCCTCCAGCGCATGCGTGGTTGACGTGCGCAGTTTTGCGCCATCAAGACATGCTTCGCCAAAGAACTGTCCTTGCGTCAGAATCCCTACCACGGCTTCCTTGCCTTGCCCCGATAATACCGTGACTTTGACTTTGCCTTTTTGAATATAGAAGACTGTCGTAGCAACTTCGCCTTGAGTGAAAATTACCGCTTTCTTTCGGTATTTCTTCAGCGCTTTTCCTGGGCCCGAGCGGCCCAGAAAAGCCCTGGGATTAAACGATGCACTCGATGGTGGAGGGCGCGGTGAAATGGCCACGGTGTCGGTCCCTGATCAGGCGGGAGCACAACACTCTCTGTCACCGATAAAAGCTGAGGATCGCGCGATGATGCCAATCAACGGGCCAGTGGCGCAAAAGTTCCGCTTGCAATGAGCTTGTTACCAGGAAGGGTGATTAATCCCGATATGAGATTACGGTTGCGCCGCGTAGTAACGGGCTGCTTCGTTCATTTCTTCCGAAGTCATCTGCCGCGCGATGTTTCTCATCTGCTCACTGATGTCGTTCCGGCGCGCGCCAGAAGCAAATGCCTGCAGCTGCGCTTTGATGTAGACGGCGGACTGTCCGTCGAGCCACGGCGTACCAAGCTTGGTGGCATTCATGTCATGGCAAGAAGAGCAGGCAGAGATATTTCGCATCGGCGCGCCGCGAGCGGAGATTTGCGGAGCACCGATAGCGGGATCCGGATGTGATCCGGGTTGGCGCGGCAGGTATGAATAATAGGCGGCGAGATCGAGCATGTCCTGCTCGCTGAGCTTGACGGCAAATGGACTCATGACCGCATTCGCCCGCGCTCCCGCCTTGAAATCCCGGAGCTCCTTGTAGACACCCGCAGCTGGCTGGCCTTCGAGATTTGGCGTATCGACCTGGCCCTGCCGGTTCGATCCATGACAGATCGCGCATTGCATGGCGAGCGTAGCGCCCCTGCCCACGGAGCGTGTATCGGTCGGGCCGAACATCTGTGGATTCAAGACAACATTCGATGTGATGATGGGCGACTTTGGCGATTCCGAAACGGCTGTTGCACGGGGCGCGCCGGCGGCGCTGCAGATAGCGTCCCACAGGCTCGTAAACGACGTATTTGTTGTGGCATACGGCAGGATGACAAATCCGGCGACGAAAGAAGATACCACCATTGCGCCGGTGATACCGATGCCGGCGGCAAACCATGGATTCCTGAAAGTGAAAAGGCGGTCTGCATTCATCGCGCCGCTCCCACGTAGACGGCGGGAACGGCATTGCCCTTGAGCGCCAGAAGCTGAACGATCGGATAGCCGTAATTGATGGCGGTCAGTGCTATCATCAATGTCAGCCAGAGCGCGAAGCCATTGAGCGCGACGGGTACCCGCACGGGTTCATGAACCGCGACGCTGAACCGGTACTCGCCGGGATTCGTTTGCGCAGCCCGGTGGCCGCGGATCAGCACTGTAAAGAACAAGCCAGCCGAAATCAGCAACAGTAGCCCGCCGAATACCGAGATCGAAACTGAAAACGCCTCAGGAGCTATAGCCGGATTGGTGTAGTCATACGACGCCATGCGGCGCGGCATGCCCAAAATACCGACGTAATGCCAGGGGAACGTGGTGACAATCATGCCGACGAACCACAACCACAACTGCGCCTTGATCAGGCGGGTGCTGTTCAGTGCGCGCCCGGTCAAATGTGGCCAGAGGTCATAGGCGATCGCGAAATACATGATGACGATCGCCCCTGCGAAAATCAGGTGGAAGTGACCGGTGATCCATTGCGTGTTGTGGATGCTGGCGTCGAGCTGATAGCTCATGTTGATGAGTCCGCCGGCGCCGCCGAAACCCAGCATCACGAACGAGAAAGTAACCGCGAGCATCATCGGGTTGTCCCAGGGCAGCGCGGCGATCCATCCGAATGGTCCTTTGCCGCCGCGTAGCCGGCCAGCGAGTTCAGCGGAGGCGCAGATCGTGAAGATCGTCACCAGCGTCGGCAACGCGACCATCCCCGTGAAAACGGATTGGACAAACTTGAAGCCGGCGCCTACTTGCGGATCGGCGAACAGATGATGCACGCCGATTGGCATGGCGACGACAACGAACAGAATGAAGGCGATGCGGGCCATGGCATCGCTGTACAAGCGACCGCCGATCGCCCGCGGAAATATGGTGTAATAGGCGATATAGGTCGGCATCAGCCAGAAATAGACGATAGCGTGGAGCGTCCATGAGAAGAACACGCGCGACAGGCCGGCATCGATTGTGGTTTTGAGGCCAAGCGCGACGGGAAGGATCAAGACAATCACTTCGATCGCCGCGCCGACGGCGGTCCAGCCCCACAGATAGGCGCCGGCGACGTTGGCGAACATCGCGAGCGGAACCGGCTTTCCAGGATTCTCACGCTTCCACGCCGACATGTTGATGGACATCAGCGCGACCCAGATCCACGAGCCGACAACGACGAGCACGACGCCGACGTAGAAGAATGGATTGGCGATCATCGGCGGGTAGAATGTGTAGAGGATCGAGGCCAGACCGAGCGACACCGGAATCATGGCGGTGACGGCGCCGACGGCGACCAGCGCGAGGCCGGCCCAGGCCCATCGCCGGCCGATCAGTGGTTTCTTCAACGCGAACTCGGTGATGGCGTAACCGAAACCCATCGCGATCAGGGTAGGAAACACGTATCCCATCGCCGACCCGTGGGCCGTGACGGAGCGGTAATAAAGCTCGGAGCTAGAGATCCAGGGGTTCAGCGGGCTGCGGACGAACATCTGCCATTCGCCGAGCAACAGCGCGAGGCCGAACACCGCGAATGCCAGCCAGAAGTGCGCCAGCACGAGCCGCTTGCTATTCAACACAGGTCAGCCTCCGGTTGTCGGCGGCCATCTTGAAAAAGCTGGTCTTATCGATCACCTTTACTTTCGCCCACATACCCTCATGGCCAATCCCGCAGAATTCCTGACAGGGCATCGGATGTTCGCCCGGCGTGTCGAATTTCGCCGGCAGTACCGACACGTAGCCCGGCACCAGCATGGAATTGATGTTGGTGTGGTCGATCAGGAAGCCGTGGACGACATCGGCGCTGGTGGCCCTGAAGCTGATGTGCGTATCTGTCGGCACCAGGATGCATTGCGGGGTGAACGAGAACTGTTGCCCGATCGCGCGGACCGTCACCGAACCGTCGGCTTCGACGGCGCTGCCGAGATTGCTTTCGATGAATTCGCCGGAGACGTGTAGCGTCTGCGGGTTCGCCGTCTCCACCCAGGCCTGCGGCATCGTCGCCTTGTGGATCCCGGCGAAAATCGCCATGCCGATCAGCAAGCCCACGACCCCGGCCGACATGACGGTCCATCGCCGTTCGATGCGGGCGGCGACCGCTGCTCCTTCGTCGTGTTCTGACATCGACGTCATTGCACGGGTCCGCGCGGCAGGAACACCATGAAGTAAAAGACAAACCACAACGCGATCACGATCGCTGTGGCTATACCTGCGACAACGACGGCGCCCCTCGGACCGGACCGCACGATCTCGTCAATCCTGGCGTCTTCGGTTTCAGGCGACGAAGGCGAATCCTGGGAAATGATCATGCCGTCCTCACTGCAGCGGCGCGGAGCGGAGCGCGTTGGCTTCTGATGCCGAAACTGCGGCTCCGTGATTGCGCCAGGAAACACGGATGTAGGTGACGACGGCAGCCACCTCGTCGTCCGAGAGCGATTGGGCAAAAGGCGGCATTCCGTGGGGCATCGGATTGCCGGCCGTCCCTGGCGGATAGCCGCCGTTGAGGACCATGCGGATCGGATTGACGGCCGACGACATTTCAATCGACTGGTTTCCGGCGAGTGGCGGATAGTCGGGAAGCTTCCCAAGTCCCTTGGCACCGTGACAGCTGGCGCACTTGTCGGAATAGATCGTTTGTCCGAGCCGCAGCAGCAGGCTGCTTTCCTCCGCCGATGTCGTAGGACGCGGTGCGTCGAGTGCCGAATGCTCGGCGAGGCTCTTCAGGTATAGGGCCGTGGCGCGGGTGTCTGCTTCCGTCATATATTGGAGGCTGTTGTAGGTGACGTCGGCCATCGGTCCGAATACGGCGCCGCGCTTTGAAATACCTGTCCGCAGCAGGTCGGAGATATCATCGATGCTCCAGTCGCCGAGGCCGCCTTCCTTGCTCGATGTCAGCGAGGGCGCGTACCAATTCTGCATCGGAATAAGACCGCCTTCGAAGGCCGCCGATTCTGAACTGCCGCCGAGCGCGTTGATCGCGCTGTGGCACATCGCGCAATGGCCGAGTCCCTGCACCAGATAGGCGCCGCGGTTCCAGTCGTCCGATTTACTCGCGTCCGGCTTGTATTCACCTTCGGTGAAGAACAGTGTCCGCCAGCCAATGATCAGCGAGCGATTGTTGTAGGGAAACTTCAGATCATGCGGCTTATTCTGGAGCTTCACCGGCGGGACGGATTGCATGAACGCGAATATCGCGTCGCTATCGGGTCGGGTGATCTTCGTATAGGAGCCGAATGGCATAGCGGGGTACACCAAACCGCCGTCAGGGAAGCGCCCTGTATGGATCATCAAATAGAACTGGTCGGCGGTCCATTTGCCGATCCCGGTGTCATCATCGGGCGTAACGTTCGAAGTATAGAGCGTGCCGAACGGCGTCGGCATGGCGCGACCGCCCGCGAACAACTTGCCGCCCGGCGCGGTGTGGCAAGCGACGCAGTCGCCGGCCTGAGCGAGGTACTCGCCGCGGGCGACGATTAATGCCTTGTCGGTGGCTTGGCTCTGGGCCGATGCTGGAGACATCCACGACGCAATAGCGGCCAATGATCCGATAGCGATCCAGCTCGGGCTTTTCAGGAGTGCTGGGCTGAGCATGGTTTGCGCCTCAGCTTGGTTCACTGCCGCACGACAGCGGCATCGATAGCGATCCATGCGGTACTGGCATGGGGCTGGGGGGCGCCTGGCGAGACGAGAGCCATGCAGCCAAAGCCTTCACGTCGTCTTCGGTCAGGCGGCTGGCGACGATCTGCATGCAGTCTGGAGCGGTAGCGGTACGGGTGCCGTACCGCCATGCACCAAGCTGTGCGCTGACGTAGTTGGTGCGAAGCCCGAGCAGGCCGGGGATGGCCGGCTCCATGCCGGTGAACGACGGTCCATGGCAATTCGCGCAAGCCGGAATCTGGTGGGTGGGGTCGCCCTTTGTCGCGAGTAATTCTCCGCGCGCCAGGATCGCGCCGCTGACGACGGGTGGCGTGGGTGCAGGAAAGGGTGGTTGTTCCGCTGCGAAATATTCCGCCATCGCCGTCAAGTATTGATCGGGCAGGAATTCCAGGAGATAGTTCATCGGTGGGTATTTGCGACGCCCGTCCCGAAACGCGATCAATTGGTTATAGAGATAGCCTACCGGCTTGCCCGCAAGTCGCGGGAAATAATCGTCGTTGGTGCCTTGGCCCTTGTCGCCGTGGCAAGAGGCGCAGGCCAATACGCGAGCCGCCATGGTGTCAGGAGCACGCTCACCTTCCTGCGCTCGGGCGATACCTCCATGCGCGAAGATCGATGCGATGAAGAAGAGAAGCAGGAGGCGGCGGGTTGTCAACATCAGCCTCGCCATCGCGAACGAATCGCATGCGTCCATCGGCTCCGTCCTTTGATCGCTATGCAAATTTAAACACCAGCGTTTTCTGCGCCGACGCCAGCATCGGACACAGCAGGAACCGTAAAATCATCCTATGCGGGTGGTGGAAATAAATGTGGTCAATATTGCTCAGACGGGGATTTTTGTTACGTGCGAGCTTTGAATTACTGGAATTCCGAAAGAGCCGTTTCCGCTGCGCGGAGATGGACGAGATTACAGCGCTAAATCGCGAGTAGGGTAGGCCCCGCGGTCAATTCGCGCAGTGTGCCAATGATCTGCGCAGGGCTATAGGGCTTTGAAAGAAAACGCCCACCCTCCGGCAAGTCTCCTGTTCTCACATCCACGAAACCTGAGGTCGCCACAATGTGGATCGGCGGCCATCGGTCTCTCACCGCTAGGGCAAGCTTGAGGCCGTCCATGGATCCCGGCATTTGGACATCGGTGAACACGACAGCGACGTCCAATCTGGCTTCGAGTATCGCGACCGCTTCATCTGCGTTCGACGCTTCCACGACCTCAAATCCGGCTTCTTCGATCATCTCGGCGGCATGCATTCGAATCAGGAACTCATCCTCGACGATGAGCACGACGGGTCTCTTGGTCGTCACGCGCTGCATTTGCCTACCCTTCCCGCAACCTAACGCAACGACGAGTGCCCTTTATCGTTCCCTGACGATCAGAAATGACCCGAAGCAGCCCGCTCGGAAACACGTGCGGGTCACCTGAGAAGCCGGATCTCAGAGTGAGCATTTTTGCTCAGACTCTGCCAAGCGGACAACCTACACTTTTATGGCCGACGGAGGTGCGACGGGAGACAACGTCGAGAGCTTCCATAGGGCTATGGCGGGGACCAAGTCTGAGCGTCACCCGATCAAAGCGCAATACGTTCGCTCCAGCGGCTAACTCAAGCGCCCGCGAATCTCTATAAGAGTGCCAGCAAGAATGTTTGCAGCCTTTACCTAGGACGTTATGATGCGAACACATCAAATTATGACAAGAAAAGTGATTACCGTTGGACCCTCGACTTCAATCGTTGATGCCGCAAATATCATGCTGGAGAAACACGTCAGTGGACTTCCGGTGGTCGATGAAACGGGAAAGTTGGTTGGCATCGTCTCGCAAGGAGATTTTATTCGCCGTGCCGAGATCGGGACCCAACGAAAACGCGGTCGCTGGCTCAAATTACTTTTCGGTCCGGGCAAGGTAGCGTCAGACTTCGTACATGAGCGGGGACGCAAGGTTGGAGAGATCATGACCCTTGACCCCTGTACTGTGACCGAGAGCGCTTCGCTGGAAGAAATCGTGCAGGTTATGGAGCACAATAATATCAAGCGGCTGCCGGTCATGCGAGGAAATCGGCTCGTCGGAATCGTAACGCGCTCCAATCTGCTTCAGGCCGTTGCGGAACTCGCGCGCGACATCCCCGATCCAACTGCGGACGATGATCACATTCGCAACCATATCATCACATCGATCGAGAAAGCTGACTGGAGCCCGTTCGGGCTCAGCGTCCTTGTGCGTAACGGGAACGTTCATCTCAGCGGCGTGATCACCAACGAAAAATCCCGGCAGGCGGCAATTGTCGCGGCAGAAAATGTCTCGGGCGTCAAGAAAGTCCACGACCATCTTTGCTGGGTCGAGCCGATGTCGGGAATGTATCTGAACTCTCAAGAAGACGAGGCATCCTTAAGAGCCAATTGAACTGGCCCGGGCTTGGTCCGTCGTTCAGCTGCTTGCTTTTTCGACCGTCTTGAACGTCGAATCGTGGAAAATGACTTATTCTCGAGAGGGCATAGCTCATCGGGAGCGGGCACGATGGCCGACTTACGAAAAGGCGCGGAGCAACATGCCCCTTAATCCGAGTTGGCAGGACATATGTGTTCGTCTCGCGTTGACCATGATTGCAGGTGCAATTATTGGCTTCAACCGCGGCGCAAGAGGTCATGCCGCAGGATTTCGGACCACGATATTGGTAGGATTGGCCGCATCGGTAGCGATGATTCAGGCCAATATTTTGCTTTCGTTAGTTGGCAAAACACCGGAGTCTTTCGCAGAAATGGATCTCATGCGCCTACCACTGGGCATTCTGACGGGCGTCGGCTTCATCGGTGGCGGCGCTATTCTCAGGCGGGGCGATTTGGTGGCAGGCGTCACCACTGCAGCGACGCTCTGGGTGATGACAGTGATTGGACTCTGCCTCGGCGGAGGCCAGCTGGGTCTCGGTATCGCGGCAGCCCTGCTTGCTGTCTTCACTCTTTGGATTCTGAAATGGATTGATACTCGTATTCCAAGAGAACATCGTGCAATGCTTGTAGTTGTGGCAGATGCCGGCGGGTTGGCAGCGTCTGACGTGCCGAAGCTGATTGCTCCGCTGAAATACCAGGCCCGCTTTCACCGACAGAGCGCCACCCCTAACCCAGCAACGCCAGAATACTCCTTTGAAGTCTCATGGAGGCAACCGGAGTTATCTGGCCCGCCGCTCGATCTCCTGCGTGTCGTCAACGAGCGCTATCCAATAACGTTTTTTGAATTGACAACAGAAAATGGTCGCTGACGGAAGTGAAGCACCGTGCTTCATAGGGGCAATCATGACATCGATTCGTCGATTTTGGCTTCGCAACGGCCGGCTATTGAAAGGTTTCCTGTTCACCGCGAGTCTAAACTGGAGCCGGCTTTTGCCCGTTCAAGGGACTCAGCTGTGACAACCGATATCCGTCGGCAGCGGCATCTTGTCATCCACGATGGGTGGCGAATATTTGTACGGCCTATCAGTCCAGCGGACGAGCCACTGATTCGCGATCTTCTGGGACACGTGAGCAAAGAAGACGCACGACTTCGTTTCTTTGATTCGATCAAGGAGTTTTCGCATCAGTTCATCGCCAAGTTAACGGATCTCGATGGCTTGCGTGCGATCGCCTTTGTCGCCTTCGATGAAGCCAGCACTGAGACGCTCGGCGTCGTCTGGCTCTATTGCGATCCCGTCTACGAGACTGGCGAGTACGCAATCCTGCTGAGATCTGATCTTAAAGGCAGAGGCCTGGGCTGGGCCTTGATGCAACTGATCATCGAGTACGCCAAATCCAGGGACCTGAAGCAGATGTGCGGCCAGATTTTGCAAGAGAACGCCGTCATGCTGAAGATGTGCCGGGAATTGGGATTTAAGGTCGTGACTGATGCGCAGGATGGCGGTGTGTGCGACGTCACGCTTACGCTCTAAGCCGTTGGTCGGTTGAACGAAAATCATAGCCCCTTGGCGACCAGTCACGCGCTCCAATATTATCGCCGTATGGAGTTTGTGACGCTCTATGAACGTTCAGCAATGCGCCGTCGCCGCCTCGACCCGGTCACTGAGTCTTGGAATATCAATGGTCGAGCAAACGAGATTTGATTTTGAGGGGAATTTCCAGAAGCGCATTGTACCGCAGATAGAGTTGTCTAACCGAAAGGTAATTTGCCGCGCGCCGATAGGCGTTCATTTTGCGGAGGAGTTCGGGTGACAAAGGGTCTGGCACCGCGCCTCCGATTGCTTTGTTTGTGGTTGGGCTACGCTAGAGTGCGCCGGCCGTCCAAGTGATAAGGTCGGTTGCGATGCTCCTGAAAGCATCATCGAATGCAGCGACGGCGGAGGCCGGATCAGATTTGTCGAGTTTCTTTTGTTGCTGAAACAGACGTGATGCGACCACTTGTCCGTCCTTATTCAGGATTCTCGCCGAAAATCCGATCTCGGCGGTCGGTTCAGAAGCCGTATTGATCTGGAAGCTTCTGACGTCGACAAGAAGCTGGGGATTTGTCCCGGGAGTGTCCGTAGAGCGTAGCGGTGCGTGTGCGATGTCGTAGTTCTCGAAGCTTTGAATGAGCTTTATCTGCAGCATGTTCGGAATGCTGTCGGCCCATTGCGCGTTCGCAAATCCCGCAATCTCCTTGTTTGGCTCCAGCAGGAATCGCTGAGTGTTGAGCAACAGGATTGCTGTCGGCGTGGGCATCACGAGTTGCTCCTTGAGCGGCTTTTTCGGCAACGCAAAGTCTGACGGGATGCTGAGGTCGTAGACGGTCTTGGGGATCACCGGTTCGCCACCCCCCGTCATCTTCACGAGCCCGGCCACGATAGAGTCCAACCCGCCTGTATTCTTGGCCAGCCCTTCGGTGAATATCTTGAGGTTCGCGATCGTGCTCTTGAGGGGCTCTGCATTATCAGCCAGCACGGAATCGACACGCGCCAAGGCATTGCGCGCGGACTGTGTCATGCTTTGGCCGGCCGCAGGATCGGCGATAAGTGTCTGCGTATCAGTCGATGCGCCGACTTCCCTGCCACCTTCTAACGCGATTACGGGAACGCCGGTCAGGCCCTGGAAATCCAGACCGACCTTTGTGTCGGCGTGCACTGGCGTGCCCAAGGTCACGGCAATTGTCGCGTCGACCTGACGCGGACTACCGGCTGCCAAGCCCAGGTTGGTGACTTCGCCGACGCGGATTCCGTTGAAGAGCACGGCCGCGCCAACCAGTAGGCCCGATACGGATCCGTCGAATTGAATATGATGAACCGTCCGAGCGCCCGTTCCGGCGGTATTATGGAGCCAGTAAACGAAGCCGAAGACTGCACAGATTGCCGCCAGCACGAAGGCGCCAACGATGGTGAAGGGGGCGCGGGTTTCCATTGTCTCAGCTCGATTCTGGTTGCAGCATCAGAGAACGCTTGCCGTGGAAGTAGGCCTTGACCCACGGGTGATCGGAACGAAGCAGCTCAGCCATCGATCCGATCGCTACGATTTTGCCGTCAGCGAGCGCGGCGACGCGATCACAAACCGTATTCAGGCTGGCAAGATCGTGAGTGACCATGAAAACTGTCAGCCCCAGCGTTTCCTGCAACGTCCTGATCAGATCGTCGAACTCGCCCGCTGCAATGGGGTCCAGGCCGGATGTGGGCTCGTCGAGGAAGAAGATTGCTGGATCCAATGCGAGCGCACGCGCCAGGGCAACGCGCTTCGTCATTCCGCCCGAAAGCTCGGACGGAAATTTGTCGCCGTCTTCTGCCGTCAATCCGACCATATCGAGCTTGGCGGTCGCGATCTCGTTCATCAGCACGTCGGAGAGGACGAGATTTTCTCGCAACGGAAACTGGATGTTTTGCAGTGCTGTTAGTGACGAAAATAGCGCGCCCTGCTGGAACAGGATGCCCCACATGGCAGCGGTGTGGGTGTCGCGATCATGGCGGTCGTCGATATCGACCCCCATCACCTCGATATAGCCGCTTCGCTTTGGTATGAGGCCGATGATTGTTCGCATCAACACGGATTTTCCGCCACCGGATGCACCGACCAAGCCAAGGATTTCGCCCTTCCTGACGTCCAGCGACAGGTGGTCGATTACGATTTGTTGGCCGAAGCCGACGACGAGATCGCGGACACGAATAGAAGGTTGCTCTGGCGGTCGATCCATCGTTACATTCCGATCGATGCGAAGAACACGGCGAAAGCACCGTCGAGCACGATGACAAGAAATATCGACTTGACGACCGAGATGGTCGTTTGCTTTCCCAAGGATTCCGCGCTGCCTTTGACCCTCAAGCCTTCGCTGCTCGCGACGATGCCGATCACCAGCGCCATAAAGGGCGCCTTGATCATTCCAACCTCGAAATGAGTCACTGATACGGCTTCGTGAAGCCGCGCGATGAATGTCGCCGGACTCATTCCACCGTAGAACCAAGCGACCAGGCCACCGCCGTAAAGCGCGGCCATGGACCCGATAAATGCGAGTATTGGAAGCGCCAGGACCAATGCAACGATACGGGGCAGGATCAGCACTTCAACGGGATCGAGACCCATGGTCGACAACGCGTCGATTTCCTCACGCATTTTCATCGAGCCAAGTTCGGCGGTGTAGGCACTCCCGGACCGGCCGGCGACCATGATGGCAACGATCAGAACGCCAATTTCGCGAAGCACGAGGATGCCAACCAGGTCGACCACATAGGATTCCGCGCCGAACTTGCGGAAATGAAAGATTCCCTGCTGGGCTATGATCGCGCCGATCAGGAATGTGACCAGGGCGATGATCGGGATCGCCTGCCAGCCAACCTGATGCAGGTGATAGACGAGAGATTTTAACCGAAGCGAACGCGGTCTTCGCAAGACGCCGAAACTGGCCGACCCCAAAGCACCCAACATCTGCAGAAAAGCCAAGACGTCTTCCACAGCGCTGAACGTGGAGCGACCGACAGATTCTAGTCTCGCCAGAATCGGATTCGGGGCCACTCGGCTTACAAGCTTGCGACGATTGACCTGCTTAAGGTCTTCGATCAACCCCGTATAACGACCGGCCGCGCCGATAACGGTTGCGGGGTGTCCAGAGTCCAGAGTGCGCCGCGACATCTTTTCGAACAGCCACGCGCCAAGCGTGTCAAGCTCACGCACATCCGCCATGTCTATCTTCAAAGCCTTCGTGTGTTGCAGCTTTGGTGAAACTGCATCAAAAAGACTCTCGAGAGGAACGGCATATGCGGCCGTCCACGATCCGCTCGGCCTGAGCTCCAGTATATCGCCTTGGGTTGCCTCACCCAGAACGGGTGCGGGGCTCAATGTCTTTGCCGGTCAAGGACGCGCGTGCGCCGTAGGCCTACGCTCCAGGTAGCGCCTGGCGCAGAAACGCGGGCGTATCCGTCAACACGGAAGCCCCGAATTAAATTGGTAAGCACTCGCTCTCCTGTCCGGATGTGCCTTTGATCGGGCAAACACCCAGTTGCGCGCTGGACGAACGGCTGAGGTCGCCCAAGGTTCCGTGAGCTGATGATCTGCGCACTTTTGGACACGAGCGAAGGGAATCTATCACATTGACCTAGGGCGAGTGATTTGACCTTTTCGCGATTACTAAATCGGGGCTCTAAGCCTCAGAAGACATCCATTTCGTTGGGCGCACACTCGAGGGAGTAGTTTGGCACGCTTGCCATCGCGGACGATGCCGTAGGCGAAACCCCATTTTCCGGTCGTAGTACAAATGGTAGGTTTTCGCCCAGAAAGGTCGGAAATGCTTTATCTTTCAACAGGAGTTGACTGACACTCTCTCCGCCAGTCCGGCGCACGCGCCTAATTCCCGAACCCGACGAATACGGTGGCTTCCTCGACGGACTTTCGCTCCGACACGACCGCGTTTGCCGGAAAGGTTTCATCCGGCCAGCCCAGCGCGATGCTTTTCATGATGACCTGATCGTCGGCTATTGCCGCGTGCTCGCGCACCACGGGTGACTGCATGATGCCCTGGCTGTTGATCACGGCGCCCAGCCCGCGAGACCAGGCGGCATTAATCAGGGCGGTCGCCACGGCACCGCAATCGAAAGGCGTGTCGTCGCTGCCATCAAGCACCCGGTCATAGGTAATGATCACGCAGACCGGCGCGTCGAATTGACGGAAGCCGCGCAGCACCCAGTCCTGGCGCTTGTCCTTGTCGTCGCGCTCGATTCCCATCGCGGAGAATAATTGCTTGGCGACGCCGACCTGCCGGTCGCGGTGCTTGCCAGCAAAGGCCTGGCCCGTGCGGAATTCGCGCGACTGCGGGATGCCCGCCACCATCCGCTCGGTGTTGCCGGCGCGGATCCGGTCCAGCGGTTCGCCGGTGATGACGTAGAAATTCCACGGTTGGGTGTTCATCGACGACGGCGCGCGCATCGCCAGGCCAATGATTTCCGCAATCAGCGCCTTGGGTACCGGATCAGGCTTGTAACCGCGGATACTCCGGCGACCGAGGATAACGTCATCAAACTGCATCTGTGTGGAATTCCCTGACAACTTCTGAATCAGCTCCGATTTTCGCGGTTTCTGTACCCTTGCGCAAGCGACGAGCCGCCGCCTGCCCATGGGCGCGCGACAGTACTGGCCGAAAGCGCGCAGGCTTTTCAGGCTGTTGCTCAAATCGCGGGTTTTGGTCTGGAAAGGTCGAAAATTCTTGATCTTTCAATAAGGATTGACTGACACTCTTTCCGCCAGCTTGCCTTTTGCCGCGTTCCCCGGGGCCGCCGCTTTCGATGTTTGCGATCGGGGCTATATCCCTGAAACCAAGGCATTGGAGCCCTGCCTATGGTGAATAGAAGCGATAGTGCTGCGCCGACGGTAGTCCTCACCCTTGGACTTTTCTTCGCGCCCCCGGTTTCCATCGCCATCGATGCGATCATCGATAGCGTCGCGGCGCTGGTCTCGCCCACCATCGGCAACCTCAGTTTTACGTCTCCTGCCATGGGTCAGCCGGGCGCGCTCACGAAGCAGCAGTCGGATGCACTCAATGCCTACAATGACGCGGTAAAAAATTTCGAGGCCATCCTTGGCCAGCGGCGTGCGCAGATCAATTCGAATCAAGCGTTGCCGAATTTGCCGGGGCAAGCACTCTACCTTGCGCGCAACAACATGATGAGTGCGTACAAGGACCTCACGGACGCTGTTCCGTCCAGAATCGGAAAGCCCAATAAATTCGACATCCCTCCGGCATACTTTGACGCCGACACGGAGCCGCTACTCGACGAGTACAAGGCTCTCTTCGACCTCATGGACGCGCCGCCTGTCAACGCGCAAAAGTCAAACACGCCATTCAAGGACGTTGTCGAACTTGCCATTGCCATTGCGCGAGCCAAGGGCCTTGATGCGACGAATGCCAAAGCGGCAGGTCGCATCACCCTGGGGCTGTTTTTTGCCGAGACCAATGGCATTCAAAATGCGGGGAATGCGCGCTCGAACAAATACAAGGGAAGTTTTCAAACCGGCCCTTCCGAAGATGAAAACGGTCGAAGCAAGTGGGCTGCGATAAAGACCTCGATCGCGGCGCTCGATCCGGCACTGAGCCTGCGCGACGACAAGGAAGAAGCGCGGGTCGGAAGTCTGGATTATCGGCTCAACCATTGGACCGCCGTGCGAGACGCCCTGATGAGCGCACATGCCGATATTTTCCCGCAAGTAGCAGCGATTGCGAAAACACTGCCAAATCCGGTCGATCAAATGAAGCTCTTCGAGCTCATCCAGATTATTCCGACCCCGACCAGGTCCGCACTCGCGTCAGGCAACCTGCTCGGCTACCGAATTTCCGACCCGAGGATCATGGGATATCTGCGAAACAACAGCATCTTCGCCTATGGACATGCGGACCGGCAAAGAACATCCGCCACCTTCCGCGAAATTCTTGATGCGATGTGGCTCTTCAATGCCAAATTTGAGCAGGCGTTGGCCCGATTCGATGAGGTCAAAGCGCGGTAAGGGCATCGAAAAATATGAGGCCATCGTCAAGCTGCAAGGGATAAGCAACCTGTGCTATGTGTGCGCTGCGCGGCCAAGCTGTCTTGAAGCGCGAACAGAAAATCATGTCTTTCGGAAAGCAGGCCTTGCTGCCGTCTCGTCAAAAATTCGCACGATCAGGCTTCGACATCTGGCGTCGCCGCCACGCCGCCGTCGCTGTGATGGTCGCATCGGTGCTTTGGCCGATCGAGGCCAGCGCTGACAATTGGCTGTCGGACATGTTCAAGGGCTCGTCGAAAGACGTCAAATCCCCCAAGCAGCACGTTGCCCCGCGCAAGACAGCCGCTTCACGAAAACCCCATCCTGCAAAGTCTGCCGCTCCCGCGCAGACCCGTTCGAATCCTTTGAGGCCTGCCGCTTCCATCTGCGATCCCAAGAAATTCCGGATCGTCCTGGATGTCGGACATACCGTTGAATCAGAAGGTGCGACCAGCGCCCGCAACGTGCCTGAGTTTACCTTCAATCTGCGCCTTGCGCAGCGGATTGAGGAGAAATTGAAGGCGGAAGGTTTTGCCGAGACCAGGTTGCTTGTGACCGAGGGCAAGGCGAGGCCCAGCCTCGTCAAACGCGTCACTGCTGCCAACGATCTGAACGCGGATCTCTTCCTGTCGATCCACCATGACTCCGTGCCCAACAAATTCCTCGAGGATTGGGAATTCGAAGGCAAGAAAAGCCATTTCAGCGATCGCTTCAGCGGTTATTCCGTCTTTGTTTCCCGCGAAAATCCGGATTTCAAGACGAGTCTCGCCTTCGCCGAACTGCTGGCCAAGGAAATGAAGGCCCAGGGCCTGCAATATGCCCAGCAATATAGCCAGGCTATCATGGGGCATTACCAGCACCCGCTGCTGAACAAGGAAACGGGTGTCTATAGCTACGATCAACTCGTCGTGCTGCGAACGACCCGGATGCCCGCCGTCCTCCTGGAGGCGGGCTCCATCATCAACCGCGACGAAGAGCTCAAGATGGATTCGCCTGAACGCCAGGGTATCATCAGTGGTGCTGTCGTCGCAGCGGCAAAGGAATTCTGCCGTCCCGAGGCCGCCTCGGTCCGCCCTGATGGCGCAGCGCCGCCGCCTCGTGTTCCTTCTGGAGATCAGCACTAATGTCCGCGATCGTTACCCACAGCAGACCGGCAGCGCGAAGACAGCAGGTGAGCCCGTCCAACATGCTTGTCTGTGCCGCCATCGCCTTGACAATCATGATGCTGCCGGCCTCGGCCTCGGCAGGCTCCGCCCTGCCCAAGGGATTCGCTTATTTGCGCGATATCGATCCCACCATTGTTCAGGACATTCGTTATGCGGGCTCGCATAATTTCGTAGGCCGGCCGATCAAGGGCTACCTCGCGGCCGAATGTATCCTCAGTGAGCCCGCGGCAAAGGCGCTTGAAGCGGTGCAGAAGAAGCTCGCCGAGAAAAAGCTCTCGCTCATCGTCTGGGATTGCTATCGCCCGAAGCGGGCTGTCGATGATTTCCTTCATTGGAGCCAGGACCCGGCTCACTCTGAAATGAAGATCGAGTTCTATCCACGGTCCGACAAGGAAAAGCTGTTTGACCTCGGCTATATCGCCAGACGATCGGCTCACTCACGGGGAAGCACGGTAGACTTGGGTATCGTCCCGGCCGGTTCTTCACCCGCGGCGCCGCCGAACCCCTCGCTGCCCCTTAAGCCGTGCACGTCGCCAAGGGGCAAAAGATTCGAAGATGGCACGATCGATTTTGGCACGGGCTACGACTGCCTGGATGTGCTCGCAAGTACGTCGAACGCGCTTGCAGGCGAGGTCGCTCTGCACAACCGTCAAATGTTGAAATCCTATATGGAAGCAGCCGGCTTTCATCCCTATGCCAAGGAGTGGTGGCACTTCGAACTCGTCGACGAGCCATTTCATGACGGGTTTGACTTTGAGGTGTCGGCTCCGCCGTCTTCGAACGAACAGCCCGCGCGCTGACGCGCGTGGAATGTCCGAAACCAGTTGCTCTCTCTCTCTCTCAGCATCGTCGGCGTTCAGATCGCTAACGCCAGAGATAGCCTCAGGCTATTCCGCCCCGGCAAGCATCCGGTCACGCGTGGCAGCGTAGCGCAATAACTTGAGCCGCGAGCGCTGATCGTGCGGCTTCCGATGCTCCGTATTGTTGTTGGCCAACAGCCGAAAGGCCTAGGTCGTGAGCCAATCGGCGCCGTCGGCAAAACGGCTTTGCGCCTTCTACCCGCGCGCCAGAAGCGTGTTGCTGCGGGTCTTGCGTTCCTCGCGGTAGCCGCGCGCGATCATGTCGTCGATGCAATCCTGCCGCCATTCGTTGCGCGACAGGTGCTCGATGACGACGGCGCGCGGCCACAGCGTTTCCGGGGCCTGCGCGAAGAAGCAGATCAACACGCGATCCTCAAAGCCTTCGACATCGATCTTCAGCGCATCCACTTTGGCGACGCCGGCGTCGGCAAGAATCTGCTGCAGCGTCAGCGCCGGCACGCGGATGGCGCGGCTGGAAGGTTGGCCGTTCACGACATGACTGGCACCGAGATTGTCGCCGTCGGTCTCGATCAGGAGTTCGCCATTGGATGGGCCCGCGGCGGCGGCGACCAGCTTCACTTGTGTAAATCCGGAAGCCGCGTGGTTGAAGGCGAGGCGGGCGTGCGCCACCGGATGCGGTTCGACCGCAATCACCGTTCCGCTTTTCCCGACCTTGTTTGCCAGCGTCAGCGCGTAGGTGCCGACATTGGCGCCGATGTCGACGAAGACGCCGCCATCCCGCGTATGGGAACGCAGGAAGGAAAGTTCGTCGAGATTGTAGTCGGGGTTGAACAAAGCACCGCGCTCGGTGGCGCTCGCCAGATGATAGAAGCGGAATGAGCCGCCCTGGTATTGCACGTCGACCGGCCCGGCCCGCATCAGGTTGACGAGCCGCGACATCCACGGCCGGAATACGCCGCGCTTGAGGCCGGAGCGGTGCACCAGCCTGATAAGTGCAGCCTGCGCCGCGTTCGGCGCCAATGCACCAAACGGCGCGGTAGACGTGTCGTTGTCAGGGGTCACAGGTCACTGCATCCAGTGCGCGGGCTGAAACAGCCGCTTGATCTTCGAGGAGAAGCCGTGGCGGCCTTGCTCGCGGTCGACGACGGACTGATCGGTCACCCAGTTCAACTGGATCGCGCGACGCTTGCCCTCGAACGGGTGGTGGCCGTGCCATGAATTCTCGGAACGCTTGAAGATCAGGAGCGTTCCGCCGGCCGGCTCGACCTCGGCGACATAATTTTCGAGATCGGAATCATTGCGCAACAGGCGAAGGCGGCCGGTCGAGCTCTCCCAGGAGTCGTCGTTCATGTAGAGCAGGACAGTGATGATCTTGGTCTTGGAGTCCGTGTGAATCTTGCCGTCACGTGCCCGGCAAAAACCACGAACCGTATACATGGTCGGTCTGTCCGTCAGATCCACGTCGAATTTTTCCTCGACGATATTCTGGAACGACGGTCCCAGCAGTTCATCGATCAGCCCCTTGAAATGGCCAGAAATATTCAGGCCGTCCGGGGGATGTGATCCGGGGCCCGGTACGTCGGGATAGTCGGCCAGGACTTCTCTCAGCTTCTCGTGATCGATGAAATCTCGCACGATCACATATTCGAAGGGATCGCGTTCCAGAGGCGTCGAGCGAAGCACGTCAAGGTTCAGCATGGTTCCTCCTGGTATCGCGTCTCGTTCGGATTTCTTGCAGGGTCGGTGGTGCCTGCGTTTGGCCGCTCTTTTCGTAACAGGCTGAGGGGCATTTGTCCTTCGGTCCACAGGCGATCATAGACGGCCCGGATGCGCCGCGCCTCAGCGGCAAGCGAGAAATTGGCTTGCACGAATTCCAACCCCGCTTGGCCGTGTTCTTTAGCAAGATCGGGGTTACGGAAATAGGGCTCGATCGCTCGAGCGAGGGCGTCTCCGTCGCCCGCCGGCACGATGGCTCCGTTGACCCCGGGCCTGACCATCGACGGAAAGGAGCCGGCGTCCGAGGCGACGACGGCCGTCTCCGAGGCCATGGCCTCGAGTGGGGTCAGTCCAAAGCCTTCCTGGCGCGAAGGTGCTACAAATAAAGTGAAGCGCCGATACCAGACCGAGATGTCGTCGACATCGCCCAGGAAGATGATGCGTTGTGTAAGCCCCGCTGCCGCGACCTTCGACTTCAACTCGCGTTCGAAGGCCAGGTTGTCGGAGGTGGTGCGGCCGGTAATGACCGCCGTCCAATCCGGATAGTTGGGCAGAAGCCGCACCATCGCGTCGACAAACAGGTCGGTGCCCTTCTGGGAGCGAATGCGTCCCGTGCAGCCAACGGCATATTTGCCCGGAAGCCCGGCTGCGGCGTAGTCGTCCTCGCTATCGCGTGGCGGGTGGAAATGTTCGAAGTCCGTGCCGTGCGGTACGACCGTATAGGGGACATCCAGGAAGCTGCCCGAGCGTTCGCTGGTCGTGATGACCGCATCCATCCGCCTCAGCATCCAGCGCGTCAGCGGCTTGTGCCGGCGCTGACCGGCGGAATTGAAGATCAGCCGGAGAGGTGCGCGCAGGATGTCCCTGAGCAAAAGTCCCACCATCATCTCGTTGTTGCGGCGACAATGATAGATTCGAAAGGGCCGATTGGCGGGCCCGCGAAACAGCTTTGGAACGTCGCGCCAGCGCATGCGCGGGACGCGCTCCGGCAAATCGAAGCCGAGGGCTGCGATTTTCAGCGTCTTGGCCTGCTCGGGGACCAGCTGCACGACCGCTGTCGTGCCGCCGGATTGGCGCCAGTTGAAATTCGTGGCCACGACCTCGATTTCCGAGAAATCGCCCGTCAATACGATGATCCTTCAGCACAAATAGGGTGATGAGTTATCCTTGCTCTTAGCAGCGTTGAACGCGCCAGACAAAGCCATAGGGGCAAACCCATGGCGAGAGGTGAACGAGGGTTTCATGGCGGTCTTCCAAGTCCTGGATTTGGGAAAAACCAAGGAAAAACAACGTCAAACGCCATGGGATGAGAAAATGCGCAAGATGCGCCTGATCGAACCTTTCGGACAAATAGCTGGCTCGGCCAAGTTTTGCCGTGCGTCCCGAAGCGGCAATGGACCTGGGTTCCCCCAGGTGGGGTAATTTTCCGAACCAGATTCTAGTCGGCCATGCGATCCGTCTTCAGTAATGCGGGTCGTACATCTGCCCCTCGATATACGCCATCATGTCGTTCGGCTTCGGCGCCGTCGCGAGACCGCGTTTATAGGCGACTTCGGCGACCGCGGTGGCGATATGGGCCGAGACCTCGCGAATCCGCGGCAGCGACGGATAAAGGCTGCCCTGTTCGATATCGTCCTGGGTGACGAGATAGGCCAGCGTGTGGGCGGCGGCCATGAACATCTCGTCGGTCACGAGCTTCGATCCGCTGGCGATCGCGCCTAAGCCTACGCCTGGGAAGATGTAGGAATTGTTGCCCTGGCGCGGCACGAAGGTCTTGTCGTCGAGCCTCACCGGATCATAGGGGCTGCCGCAGGCGAACAGCGCCCGGCCGCCGGTGTGACGATAGGCTTCTTCGGCCGAACACTCCGCCTTCGAGGTCGGGTTGGAGAGCGCGAATACGATCGGCCGGTGGTTGATCTCGGCCATGGCCTGAAGCACTTCCGGCGTAAAGGCCCCGCCGACAGCGGCGACGCCGATGATCGCCGTGGGCTTCAGCGTCTGTATTGCGGTCAGGAAGTTGTCGACCGGCGCATGATCATGCGCGTAGCGCAGTTTGTGCTCCGTGAGGCCTTCGCGATTCTTCACGACAAGGCCGCGCGAATCCACCAGCCAGTTGCGGTTGATGGCATCACGCTCCGAAAGGCCCTCAGCCATCATCGCAGAGACAATGAGATCGGCGATGCCGGTTGCCGCCTCGCCGGCGCCCAGGAACAGCACCTGCTGATCAGCCAATTTGCCGCCGCTGACGCGAAGTGCGGAGAACAGTCCGGCCAGCGCGACCGCTGCCGTTCCCTGGATGTCGTCATTGAAGACCGGAATATCGTCACGGTATTTATGGAGCAGGCGAAATGCCGAGTGATTGGCAAAGTCCTCGAACTGGATCAGCACGCCGGGGAAGGCGGCACGGGCCGCGGTGATGAATTCATCCACGAAGGCGTCATAGGCCTCGCCGCTCAGGCGTTTCTGGCGCAAGCCGATATAGTAGCGATCGTTCAGGAGATCCTGATTGTTGGTGCCGACATCCAGCATGATCGGCAGGCAATGTTCGGGATGGACGCCGGCGCATGCCGAGTAAAGCGAGAGCTTGCCAACGGGGATGCCCATGCCGTGGGCCCCGAGATCGCCCAGCCCCAGGATACGCTCGCCGTCGGTGACGACAATCAGCTTGGCCGGATAGGGCCAGTTGGCCAGCAGTTCGGCGATCCGCCCCCGGTCGGTGGCATTGATGAACATGCCGCGTGGGCGCTGGAAGATCAGTCCATAACGCTGGCAGGCAAGACCCACGGTCGGCGTATAGATCAGCGGCTGGATTTCATCGATGTTGTCGCACACGACGCGAAAGAACAGCTCTTCGTTGCGGTCGTGCAGGGAATTGAGTGCGATATATTTTTCCAGATCGTTGGGAAGGCTGCGCAGGTTGGTCAGAACGCGCGCCACCTGCTCCTCCATCGAGAGCACATGTGCGGGAAGAAAACCACGCAAGCCAAGCGCGTCCCGTTCGGCCTCGGTGAAAGCCGTCCCCTTGTTGAGCAGAGGGTCACGCAACAGTGCGAGACCGCGCGGATAATCCGAGGTTTGCAAATTTGGCATCGCCCGAGCTGGCGCGATCATGGTGTTTCCTCTCTTTTCTTTTTAGCTTCTTGTCTTTTTGCGTTTGGCTTTCGCCATTTTCGGATTGAAACGGAAGGTGGCTCACGGAAGAAGAAATCATAAGATTTTCCGTGCTGTCGTGTTGCATTGATCAGAATTTGACCCTGAAAGCAACACCGGCCGTGGGCTGGCGCCGGGTCATCAGATGATGGCGCCGGTCGGATATTGTTGCCATGTCAGGCCTGCGATGACGGCGGATGGCTGCGTCGTGAACTGAATTGACTCCCGACGAAACGATCCTATGACTTGGGTCATGATCTGCATTTGCGCTGCAAAAAGTGCTCGATTTTTGGTCATTGCAGCGCGAAATAAAAATAGCCGATGGCCATCAGCCGGATAGGCGCCGTTCCGTCCTGAAGAGTGAGAAAATGACCTTCGCGCTCGACCACGTCGTGATCAACGTTTTGTTCGATATGGACCGGGCCGCTGGCCTGATGTCCCAGTTCGGCTTTACCTTGACGCCGCGCGGCTATCATTCGCTCGGTTCGATCAATCATCTCATGATGTTCGATCACGACTATCTGGAACTGATCGGGCTGCCGTCGGGCACGGATGTCCTGCGCAAAGAGGTGCTTGAAAGTCCGCGTGGCCTGGATGGACTGGTGTTCAAGGCCGGCGATATCGACACCTGCGAGCGCACGCTGCGCGACAGCGGTCTCGCGATGCTCGAACCTCGGAGTTTCTCACGACCGGTTACGATTGACGGCGTTGAGCATCTGGCGCGCTTCCGCACCGTGCGCACGGCGCCGGAGCTGTTTGAGGCTGGCCGTGTCTATTACTGCCAGCATTACACGCCGGAACTGGTCTGGCATCGCCCGTGGATCACCCATCCCAACGGCGTTCGGGGTTTGAGTGAACTCGTGGTTGTGACCTCGAAGATCGAAGCCGACGCGCCGCGCTATACTACGGCGGCTCAGTCTTCTGCGGAAAGGCAGGGCGACGATTGGACAATCGCGCTGTCCGGCAGCTTTCGCCTTACCTTGATTTCGCCTGCGCGCTATCGGGAGCGTTATGGTGAACAGTGTGTCGATTCGAACGGACGTCACAGCTTCTTCGGCGCGATCGTATTTGATGCGCCAGAGCTTGCGCACATCCGCGATCTCGCTTCGTCGATTGCGGATCTACGCGTTGGAGCGAATGAGCATTCGCTGCTGGTGCTGATCCCATTCCTCAATACGTTGCTCGAATTTCGCGAGCGCCGATAGTTCAGGTCGGGTCGCCGTCGCCGAGCGCCTGCCATATCGCGCTGGTATAGGCGGTAAACTCCGGGCTTGCGCGCAACGTGCGCAGATTGCGCGGCCGCGGCAGGTCGATCCGGTGTTCGGCGATGATGCGGGCCGGGCGGGGCGAGAACACCAGCACACGATCGGCCAGCGCTACGGCTTCTTCAATGTCGTGGGTGACGAACAGGATGCTGCGCCGTTCGGCTTCCCAGATACGAAGCAACTCGCGCCCCATCACCGCCTTGGTCTGGAAGTCGAGCGCACCGAAGGGTTCGTCCATCAGCATCACCGCGGGCTGATAGGCGAGCATCCTCCCCAACGAAACGCGATGCCGCATGCCGCCGGAGAGTTGTGCCGGATAGGCGTCGTGAAATTCGGAGAGCCGCAACAGGGCCAGCAGAGCAGCGACGCGCGCGGCCCGCTCCTTGGACGCGACGCCTGCCAGTTCAAGGCCGACCTCGATGTTGCCGCGTACGGTCAGCCATGGCAGCAGCGTGTCCCGCTGGAACATGAAGCCGATATGTTCGGGTGGGCCGTCGACCGTCTTGCCATCGACGGAAATGACGCCGCTCTCGGTCGCGTTGAGCCCGGCAATGGCGCGGAGAATGGTCGACTTGCCGCAACCGCTGGGCCCGACCAGAACCACGAATTCGGCGCGGTCCACCGCGAGACTGACCCGGTCGACGACGGGCAGGCGGCCGCGCGGCGTCGCGTAGGAAATCGAGACGTTGTCGAGCACGATGCGCGGCGCGGCGGCCGCGGCCGTCATTTCGTCGCGGGCCGCCAATGCAACACCTTACGTTCGATGAGAAAAACGATCTGGTTGGCGATCATTGCCACCAGCATGAGAACAAGCAGTCCGGTGAATACGCCTGTGGTATCGAGCTGGCCGCCGGCGCGCAGCACATACCAGCCGAGCCCGCGATTGCCGCCGATCAGTTCGCCCACGACAGCGCCGACCAGTGACAGGCCGATGCCGATCCGGGCTGATGCGATCAGCCAGGGAACGATCGAGGGAATCGTGACCTTGCGAAGGATGTAGGATTTCGGTGCCCGCATCGTGCGCATCAGATCGACCATGTCGGGATCGACGGTGCGAATGCCTTCGGTGACGTTGAGGATGAACACGAACACGACCATCGAAAATGACATCATGACCTTGGCGAGAAGGCTGATGCCGAACCACAGGATGAACATCGGCGCCAGCGCGACGCGGGGAAGGCCGTAAAGCCCCATCACAAAGGGATCGACAATCTCGGCAGCGCGGCGGTATTTCGCCAAGGCAATGCCGATCGGTGTGCCGACGAGTGCGCCGAGCAGCAGGCCGAGCAGGGCTTCCGACACCGTAGCGTCGAGATGCCGCCAGATCTCGCCGCTTGCAAACAGCGCCAGAAGTCTCGCGCCGATCAGGCTTGGGCGGCTGCTCCAGAACTCGTTGAATAAATTCCCGGCGGAAAATTCCCAAACCAGCAACAGCCCCACGATCAGGCCGAGACGCCAGAGCCAGATCGATATGCTATTCCCCGAAGCGGTCGCCCTCTCGTTCCCCGAGCCGCCTGGCGGGATTACCTCATCGGAGACGGTGGGGTCGGTCATCGGCTCGGTCACTTCACGGCAGATAACGCAGGGCGACGACATCCGTATAAGAGAGCTCCTTCACCGAAGGGTCGGCAGTCCGCAACATTTCGAGCGCGGTCTTGAATCCGGCCTCTTGCGCGCGTCCGTCGTGGGACAGACTGCGTTCCGCGGCGTCATGCGCAACGGTGACCACGAACTCCGGCGACAGCGTCGGAAAGCGCTCATGCACGGCGGCCTCGACTGCTTTGGGGTCGGTTTGAATGAGCTTTTCGGCCTTGACCATCGCGCGTGCCACAGCGTACGCCGTCGCATCGTTGGCTTTCAGCCAGCTTCCAACGGCGATCAGATCGAGCGCCATGTAGTCCAGATCGCGAAAGTCGGCGACGAACTTGTACTTGCCGGTTGCCATATAGGCCTGAACGTCCGGTGTGGTGAACATGCCAGCCACAACCGATCCGCGTTCGATCGCCGCGCGCATCGAGGCGCCGGTGCCGGCGGCGATGATCTCGTAATCGCTGTCCGGGTTGAGGCCGAGCTTCTGGATCATGAATCTAAGAGTATTATCGGTTAGGCTGCCGGGCGAGGTGATGCCGACGGCCTTGCCGCGCAAGCTGGCAAGATCAGAAGCCGGAGATCCGGCCGGCGCCAGCAGCGAATAAGGGTGCTTGTCGAGCAGCGCCACCAGCACCGCGCCGCCCAGCCCGCGGCTTGCGAGCCGGAGCGCATGGTCGCCAGCGCAGATGCAGAGATCGATCCCGCCGCCGGCCAGCGCCTGCACGGCCGGCCCGCCGCCGTCGAAATCGATGATCTCGGCGCTGAGGCCTTCGGCCTCGAACAGCTTTTGCTGAATCGCGACCACGACCGGGATCGAGGCGATCGAAACTTGCGCCGAGCCGATCCGAAGCGCGGTCGCGGCTTGCAGGCTGCCCGCCGTCAGCATCAGCGCGGCAACGGCGCCGAGAACGAGCGAGGCCACATACCGGCGTGAGAAGATTTTTACGCTACCGTTCATTGGGGGCGTGTCCTAGTTCGGCAGCTTGGCTGCGAAGGCCGAGTTGCGAAGGCAGAGACAGCCCTTCGGATCCTGCCACAGCCGTTCTTTCTCATGCAAAAGGCCGATTGCGCGAGCGACTGCGTTGAATTCGTAGCCGGAAAAGCGTTCCGCAACGTCGGTGAAATAGAGCGGCGTTTTTTCAAGTACAGCGGCAATCTCTTCGGCGAGCTTGCTGATGACCTCAGACGAAGCCTTCTCGGCCTCGCGGTCGGCCTTGCCGCCGAGATAATCCGATATCTTGGCCGTGTCGGCGTAAGCGTAAGTGATGCGCTCGTAGCGCTCTTTCGGAATGCCTTCCGAAATCGTGGCGTCGATGCCGACCTTGGCCGTGGTCGGCACGATGCCATGCGGCGTCGGCGCCAGCGAGGGATCGAGCGGTTTGCCGCGGGCGTTGCTGACGATCAGGATGTCGCGGTCGCCCTGCACGCGGGTGGCGATCGCCCATTCGACTTCGACCGGATTGAACACGTCGATATCGTCGTCGACCACGACGACATGCTTGATGTCCATGACCGAGAGCGCGGCGAGCAGCGCGTTCTTGCCGTCGCCGGCCTGCTTTTTGATCGAGATCACCGCGTGCCAGAAAGTCACGCCACCCATCGTCATGTTGATGTCCTTGACGACGACGCCTGCGGTTCGCAGCGCCTGACGGATCGCGGCATAGCGCGTGGGCGCCATCAACCAGGTATTTTCCCAGGGCATATGCAGCGCGTAATAGATCGCATCGCGACGCATCGAGACCGACGTGATGCGGACGATCGGATTCCAGTGCAGCCCGCCCATCAACCAGGTGAACTCGCCAAAGCGCCCCTCCGGGTGGGTCCAGCCGGTCGGCAGCACCTCGCCTTCGAGAACGATTTCGGCGTCGGCGACGTAGGGAACATCGACGGTATCGCCGGCTGCAAGTTTCACCGCCTGGCCTCGGATGCCGCCGGCAATCGCCATCTCGTCGGTGCCGAGCGGCGCCTTGAAACCGGCGCCGAGCAGCTCGATCGGATGCGTGCCAATGCTGATCGAGATCGGCAGCGGCCGCTTCGCCTCATAGGCGCGCTGCACGAACAGCCGCATATTGTTGGGCGTCACGATATCGATCCCGGTCAGGTTCTTTTCCTTGACCATGAAGCGATAGATGCCGGTGTTGATGCCGAATTCGGGATCTTTGGCGATGACGACGCCCGCCGTGATCATCGGGCCGCCGTCATAGATCGAGGACATCGGGATCGGCAGCTTGTAGAGGTCGACATCCTCGCCCTTCATCACCACTTCCCGCGTGGGCGATGTCGCAACCCGCTCAGGTGGGATCGGCTTGGCGATGCCGTTCTTCAGCCGTTCCTCGATCTCCAGATATTCGCTCGCGCCCATCGCCATCATGGCTCGCTCGCGCGTGCGGATGATGCCGGAGACGACCGGGATGTCGTAGCCGATGACTTTGTGGAAGAAGATTGCCTTGTCGGATTGATCGACCAGGGTTGCGATATGGCGGATATCGATCGGCTGGCGGAAGTCGATCAACTCGCCGGCCTGCCGCAGGCGATCGAGAAATCCGCGAAATGTCTCGTCCATCCACCTAACTCCTTGGTCCGGTTTCTCGTTGCCGCAACCGTTCGGCAGCCATGTCGCGCATCATCTTGCGATCGAGCTTGTTGGTCGACGCCAAAGGAAGGCTGTCGACAAACCAGATCAAGCGCGGATGCTGGTAAGCGGGCGCGTTCGCCAGCGCAAAGCCTTTTAGCCCTGCCTCGTCCAGATCGCTGTCCTCGCGCTTGACCACAAACGCCACCGGCTTGGTGCCCTTGATGTCGTCGTCAACCGGCACCACGCACGCCTGGATCACGTCCGGATGGCTCTCGAGCATTTTTTCGACTTCGCCGGGGAAGATGTTCTCACCGCCGCTGACGAACATGTCGTCGGTTCGCCCGACGAAGAAATGGAAGCCGTCTTCATCGCGGCGAAACACGTCGCCGGTGACATAGAAGCCGTCCGCCGTGATCGGCGAGGCCATATCCGGGCGATTATGATAGCCGTTCATGATCGCCGGGCTCTTCATCTCGAGTACGCCGACCTCGCCGTGCGCCCCGTCTTCCGCAATCAGTCGCACCTGCACTTTCGGGTGCGGATAGCCGACCGACATTTCCGGCTGCGGCAAGCCCTTCGGGTGCGGTCCGAACACGACGGGGCCGCCTTCGGTCGTACCGTAAGCGTTGGTCACCGTCGCTCTGGGAAGCGCCTGGTGGATTGCTTGCATCAGGCTCTGGCTGACCGGCGCCGATCCCATTCGCAGATATTCCACGCTGGACAGATCCGTCGCCGCGAAGTGCTCTTTGTCATTCAGCATCATCGCGATCATCGGCGGAACGGCGGTAAGCCATGTGCAGTGATGGTCCTCAAGGGCCTTGAGGTAGAGTTGTGTCGTAAACTGCGGCAGCAAAATCACAGTTGCGTGGGCGGCGTGCGCCAGCTGGCTGATGGCGAGCGCATTCATGTGATAAAGGGGCGCTGCGACCAGAAAGCGGTGTCGGGTCATGTCCTGCGCGGCCATGCGTTGCTCGACCACCCAGATATGGCTTTGGTGCGAGAGCACGACCCCCTTGGGCCGCCCTGTCGAACCTGATGTGTAGAGAAACATCGCCGGCTCGCGATCGGCGGGTGTGATCGGTGTGAACGGGCCGGGTTCGAGAAAACGCGCGAAGTCTTCGTCGCCACTGCCGCTGTTGAAACAGATGCGCGGCAAATCTTTTGGCGTGCCGTCAAGACGAGGCGCGTCGCAAAACACGAGCCTGGCGCCGGAGTCGTGGACGATGTAGTCGATCGTCGCCGGCGGGAACTTGAAATTGACCGGCACGGCAACAAAACCAGCTCGCATGATGCCGTGGACCGTCGTGAGATACTCGAAACGATTGGCCGAGAGAATGGCAATCCGGTCGCCACGTGCGAGGCCGCGCGCCGTGAGCGCTCGTGCGACCGCGTTAGCTTGCTCTTCAAAATCGCGATAGCTGAAACGGCGCTCTTGCCCGGTGCCGAGATCGATGATCGCGACCTTGTCGAGATCGCCGTTCTTGGACGTCAGGGCTCCCAGATTGAAAAACGACGGCGGCACCGCGACGTCCCTGTCAAGCCGGTGGTGCGGTGAGATAGGTTCCGCGGCCGCTCGCCAGCAGGCGGCCTTCCTTGTCGAAGACTTTTGCTTCGGCGACCGAGAATTGCTTGCCGAAATTAACGATCTCGCCGCGGATCGTCAGCGCGCCGGGCATCGCGGCGCGGTGATAATCGACGCGCAGATCAATCGTCGGAACGCCGCGGCCGGTCTTGGAGACCATTGCCCAGTCGGCCGTGAGGTCCACCAGTGCCGCGAGGATGCCGCCATGGGTGTAACCGCGATCGGGGTTGACGACCCACTCCTCGCGCCACGTTGCGGTCAGTTCAATCGTGCCTTCGCCGACCGCGACCACCTTGAGGCCGAGCCATTGATGGTACGGTCCGCGGGACAACAGTTTCTGAACGTCTTCGACGCTGGGAACTTCACTCATTGTACAAAACCTTTGTCTTCGTTCGTCGAATGCAATGTTCTCAGGGGACGACCACGACCTTGCCGATAACTTCGCGATCCCTTATCAGGCGCAGCCCCTCCGCTGCCTTCTCCAGCGGCAGCACCGCATCGATCACGGGAGCGATCTTCTTCTCGACGATCATTTTCATCAGGTCGGTCAGGTTGTCCTCATAGAAGCTGTTGGAGCCGATCACCTTCAGCTCAAAGCTCCAGATATAGCGCAGGTCTTCCTTCGGGTCATGTCCGGCGGTCGCACCGCACACCAAGAGGCTGCCGCCGCGCTTGAGGCATCGCAGCGACGGCACCCAGGTGTCGCCGCCGGTGAAGTTGATGACGACATCGACGCCGCCCTCGTGCGTGCGGCGTTGCGGCTTGCCGTATTTTTCGATGGCCCATTTCGAGAAATCGACTTCCTTGTAGTTGATGGCCTCGTCGGCGCCCATCGCCTTGAGCTTGTCCATCTTCTCCGCGCTGCTGGCGCAGGCGATGACTTCAGCGCCCAGGAGTTTGCTCAGGATGACGCAGCCGGTGCCGACGCCGCCGCTGGCGCCCAGGATCAGGACACGGTCGCCCTTCTTGATCGTATTGTGGGTGATCAGCATGCGGTGCGCGGTGCCGTAGGCGACCGGCAGGGAGGCTGCTTGCTCGAACGAGACACCATCCGGCATGGCGATGAGCTGGTCGGCTTCGACGAGGCAATATTCCGCCATGCCGCCGTCGAGCATTTCGCCCATCAGGCCTTTTTTCTTGTTGAGCGGGTTGATCAGGACGCGACCGCCGACTTTCCAGCCGGGGACGCCTTCGCCGATCTCGACGATTTCGCCGGCCATATCGAGGCCTATCACCACCGGCAGCGGCACCTTGATGCCAGGCATGCCTTTCACCGTGAACACGTCGTGGTAGTTGAACGACGAAGCGCGCACTCGTATCACGACGGATCCTGGCTTTGCCGTCGGCTTCGGGTGATTTGTCACCAACTCCAGGTTTTCCAATCCGCCGTGCTGGCGCAGAACGAGCGCCTTCATCGTCTCTGACATTTCGTTATCCTGTTCAGATTTTGCCGACAGTTTGCTGAGGGACGCCGCAATATCAAGCGCCAATCCCCGCAACCCACCCATTCGGGAAGGGTTTTGCATTTCGAAAGGTTAAAGCGCAACAGCTTTCCACGGGATGACAGAGGTCAGCATGCAACCGGGATCGCAGCTTCGACGATCGTGTCAATCGACGAAGAAAGAGCGGCGCTGGACTTGGTGCCCCGCCTTTCGGCAAAGTGCCTGACGATGTCCTCCAGAACGGTACGAAGCTGTTCCGGTCTCATCGTCTCTTTTTCCGGCGGCCTGAGCGGCAGACATTCAGCCAGGAGTTGATTTTCAAGCTTTTCCGCCGCCAGCTCGAGGGTCTTGATCTTTGAGCGGAATGGCTCGGTCTGATCGCCGGGAGCGGGCGCCGGTCCCGTTTTCAATCCCGAGCGAATGGCTCGTAACGGCCGCACGATTTGCTCGCGCCAAGGGCGGCAGGCCTCATCCAAGGTGTTGATCTCATCACCTGTCAATAAAACGCGATGTCTGACGGCGGCGAAGGTCGCCATCAGCAGCAGCATCACGTCGACCCCAGCCTCGTTCTGCAAGGTGAGGCATGCGTCAGCCACGCCCGGTTTGGCGTAGACGGCCAGCGCAAAGGCCCAGCTATTTGCTTCAAGCTCGAGCCGTGTTGACGCCATTAGTTGTCATTCTTGATCGAATTCAATCCGCCCCAGCGGCTGACGGCGGCATTTTCGATATCAAAGAGGTCGAGCACCCGCCCCAGCGTGTGGTCGACCATCTGCTCCAGGCTTGTCGGCTTTGCATAGAATGCCGGCACCGGCGGGTAGACGATCGCGCCCATTTCGGTCGCCGCCGTCATCGCGCGCAGATGGCCAAGGTGAAGCGGCGCTTCGCGAACGAGTAAAACCAGACGCCGCCGCTCCTTGAGCACCACGTCGGCCGCGCGCGTGACCAGCGAGGAGGTCGCGCCGGAGGCGATCTCGGCGAGGCTTCGCATCGAACATGGCGCAATCACCATGCCCATCGTTTTGAACGATCCGCTCGAGATCGAGGCGCCGATATTGTCGACCTGATGAACGACGCTCGCCAGCGACGAAACCTCGGCGGCGCCGATGTCCAGCTCCTGCGTCAAGGTGATCTTCGCCGACCGGCTCATCACCAGATGGGTTTCGATATCGGTCGTCTGCAGCAGCCGCAGCAGCCGGACGCCGTAAATCGCGCCCGAAGCGCCGGTGATGCCGACGATCAATCGCCGCGGATGTGAGCTCATCGAAAACAATACCAGATTTAGGACAAATGGAGCGCCATTCCGGGTGTGAATAGCACAGAGTCCAGGCCGCGTTAAGTTAACGGGAAATCGCTGCCTCTTTCGAATGGGGCCGCCTTGGGATAGCTTGAGGCCATGAGACTTCCACGTCGTCGCTTCTTGCATTTCGCCGCTGGCATTGCGGCGCTACCGGCCTTCTCGGGAGTGGCAAGGGCGCAATCCTATCCGGCCCGCCCGGTTCGGGTGATCGTGCCGTACTCGCCGGGCGGCCCTACCGATGTCTGCGCGCGGCTGATCGCGCAAAAGCTTTCCGATCGGTTGGGCAAGCAGTTCTATGTCGAGGATATCGCCGGCGCCGGCGGCAACATCGGTACCGGACAAGCGGCAAGAACGACGCCGGACGGCTACACGATCCTCATCACGGTTAACAGCTACGTCATCAATCCGACCTTGTACGAAAAGGTTCCCTACGACGCGCTGAAGGATTTCGAGGCGGTCACGCAGGTTGCCATCTTTCAGTCGGCGATGTTCGTCCATCCATCGGTGCCGGCGCGCACCGTTGCCGAACTCGTTGCGCTGATCAAGGCGACCCCCAACAAATATAGCTTTGCCTCGCCGGGTTTCGGAACGCCATCGCACCTCCTCGGCGAACAATTTCGCGTCGCGACCAACGTCGATCTGGTGCACGTCCCCTATGGCGGGAGCGGCAGCGCCGTCACCGCGGTGGTGGCAGGCAACCCGCCGATCGGCTTCGCGGCTTTGTCGGCGGCGATGCCGCTGATCCAGGCAGGCCAACTGCGCGCGTTGGCCGTGATGAGCCAACGTCGGTCGCAAGCGCTTCCCGATCTGCCCACTATCGCAGAAGCCGGCTATCCGGAGCTCGACGGCGACGCCTGGGTCGGCGTTCTGGTTCCGGCCGGCACGCCAAAGGAGGTCACCGCGCGGCTCCATCAGGAAATCGTTGGAATCATCGGCGAGCCGGATACGAAGGAGCGGCTGGCGGCGCTCGGCCTTGAACCAGTCGGCGATAGCCCCGAGCAATTCTCCGCGCAGTTGAAGGTCGAGATGGCGAAGTGGACCAGGATCATTCGGGCCGCCAAGATCAGGGCGGAATGAGACGAGGAGCAGGCAATGGAAGCATTGCGCTCCAATGCGGATACGGCCAGCGACGGCATCAAAATGCGGATTGACGCGGCCAAAAAGGCACGGACACTGAAATTATCGTCGGTGACACGGTTTATTCGCTGACCGCGAAAGCAAGGTAAGGCGCTGTGAAGAAGCCCAAGGGCCGCAAGAAATTCGGGCGGCCGAAATCGTTTGCGGTTTTCTGGTGCCACCTGAAACAGCATCCGCTGGCGCGGATCGGGCCTGGATTTATCACCAGCGTCGCCGACGACGATCCAAGCGGCATTGCGACCCATTCCCAGGCCGGAGCCCAGTTTGGTCTCGATATGCTCTGGACGATGCCGTTAGGCTTGCCGCGGTCGCCGACGAATTACGCCCCGGTGGGGCTGGCCCTGACCAACGCGATCAGCTCGTCGCCGTAATGTTCGAGCTTCTTGTCGCCGATCCCCGGGATGTCGCGGAGTTGACCGAGCGTCGTGGGCCGTGAGGTCGCGATGCCGTCGATCGTGGTGTCGTGCAGCACGACATAGGCCGGCACGCCGCGTTTGCGCGCCACCACGGAGCGCCATGCCCTCAGCGTATTCACGAGCGCTGGATGACCGGCATCAGCCGGGCTCGCCGAGGGCACGGCAAGATCGCCGCGACGCGATTTGGCCTTGCTGGCGCGAATGCGGGTCCCTGCGGGTTCTTCGCGTAGCCACACCTCCGTCTCGCCCTTCAGGACGCCGCGCGCGGTCTCGGTCAGTTTCAGAGCGCCAAAGGCCTCAGTGTCAGGCTGCAAATGGCCCATCGCGACCAGCTGGCGCAAGGCGGCACGCCACTGCTTTTCATTGAGTTCGCGGCCGATCCCGAACACGGATGTATTGTTGTGGCCGAACTGAATGACGCGCTCGGTCATGCGGCCGATCAGGACGTCAATCAAATGCATCGCGCCAAAGCGCTGTCCGGTACGATAGGCGCAGGACAGGAGTTTTTGCGCGATGACGCCGCCGTCACGAAGCTTCGGTGGCGACAGGCAGTTGTCGCAATTGCCGCATCGGACGGCTTTTAAGGTCTCGCCGAAATAGCCGAGCAGGTGGGTTCGCCGGCAATTAGCGGTTTCGGCAAGGCTCACGAGCGCATTGAGCTTGCCGATCGACACCCGTTTGAACGCTTCTGAACCGTTCGATTCCTCGATCATCCGGCGCTGTTGCACGATATCCGACAGGCCATAGGCCATCCAGGCGTTGGACGGCTTGCCGTCGCGCCCCGCACGCCCGGTCTCCTGATAATAAGCTTCGATGCTTTTCGGCAAATCGAGATGGACCACGAAGCGCACATCCGGCTTGTCGATGCCCATCCCGAACGCGATGGTGGCGACAATGACGACGCCGTCCTCGTTAATGAAGCGATCCTGGTTGCGCCCGCGCGTTTCGGCGTCGAGACCCGCATGATACGGCAGAGCCAATATGCCGGCCTTGTTAAGCGCGGCCGCGGTATCCTCGACCTTGGCGCGCGAGAGGCAATAGACGATACCGGCGTCGCCCCGATGGCGCTCGGTGATGAAGGTCTTCAGCTGCGCGGACGAATTCTGCTTGTCGACGATTTCATAGCGGATGTTCGGCCGGTCGAAGCTCGCGACAAAGCTCGGCGCGCCGGCAAGGCCCAGCCTGTCGATGATTTCCTTTCGCGTGAGTTCATCGGCCGTCGCGGTCAGGGCAATGCGCGGCACATCGGGAAAGCGTGCCGCGATCACCGACAGGCCGACATATTCCGGGCGGAAGTCGTGTCCCCACTGCGACACGCAATGGGCCTCGTCGATCGCAAACAAGGCGATTCTTGCGCGCGAAAGCAGGTCAAGGCAGCGCGGCTTCACCAGCCGTTCGGGCGCGACGTAGAGGAGGTCAAGATCGCCGGCAAGGAGCCGCGCCTCTACCGCAGAAGCTTCGTCCAGAGAAAGCGTGGAATTGAGCACCGCGGCCTTGACGCCGGCCTCGGCAAGCCCTGCGACCTGGTCGCGCATCAACGCGATCAGGGGTGAGACGACGATGCCACAGCCCTGCCGCAACAAGGCCGGCAGTTGATAGCACAGCGACTTGCCGCCGCCGGTGGGCATCAGCACCAGGCAATTGCCGCCTGTCGTGACATGCCCAATGATTTCCTCCTGCGCACCGCGGAAGGCGGGCAAGCCAAAGACGGAATTGAGGATGGAAAGCGCGTCAGGGGTGGCGGACTGGCGCTTGGCGATTGAGGTTGCGTTGACAGACATGCGGGCTTGCTGGTCCGAGAGGTAATCCTGAAGGCGGGCTTCGCGGCCGTTGCCTCGCATTGACGGCCTCCCATCGGGACCATAGCACAGTCGCTTTCGCGCGAGACCAACGACTACGACAAGGTCTATCCTGATTCGGGTCGCGCCGCCGTACCGTTTTGTTTGCACGGCGGGTTGTAGCCAAGTGCTGCAAGTGCGGCTTCCACGCAGTTACTTCCTGCTTCGTCCAAATCGGCGATCGCCATGCAAGCGCCCCAAAAAATGTTTGCGGAAGTAGTGAAACCCCATGGGATATCTATAGCTGCATAAATTTTGGGAGTTGCAAGGAACGTTTCTCCACAGCGTGCGGGTTGGCGGAAAATTTCCACTCGATGCTCGATGTGCGAACCAGAAACGCCGCGCCCGTTGTTAAGGCCCGGCTGCGCGCAGCGCGTCGGCGACGGTCACGATCCGGACCTTGCGTTCCGCTGCGGCATCGAGCGCGTACCGCAGCAAAGCCGGGGTGCAGCCATAAGGGCTGGGCCCGGCTGCCACATCGTGGCCGTAGAAAATGAGCCAGCCATTGGTGGCGACTAGCTTATCGAAAGCGCGATTGATCCCATCGTCATCGATGTGGTGGTTGGTCAGCGGGGTAGAGCGCAGATATTGCAGATCCACTACGCCGCTGTTGATGCCGGGAATGATGCCGCGGGAAGACCGGAAGTTTTTCGCAAGCTGCGTTTTGCGCCACACCGAGCCCAGACCGTAGGGATAGGCGAAATTCTCGATCCGCATCGAAGGGTCGAGGCCAAGCAAATAGCGGCGGTTTTCCTCGATCTCCGCAGCAAGCCGTGTCGCATCGAGATCGGTCGCGCGCGCATGTGAAAATGTGTGGCAGCCGATCTCATGGCCGCGCCGATGCAGTTCTACGATCGCCTCGGCCCCAACCCCTTGCCAGTGGTCCGACCATTTTCCGACCTGGCCGCCCGCAACATAGAACGTCGCTTTTGCATCGTACTCTTCGAGAAGGGGGGCGCCGACCGAGGCTGCGCTCTCGGGAAAGTCGTCAAACGTGAAACTGACCATCGGGTGCTTGTTGCGCAGCTTAAGCGGAGCCGTGCAGAAGTACCGCGACAGGCGGTTGCTGACGCGCGCTTTCAATTCCGGCCAGTCGGTTTGCGTGGCCATCTCTATCGCCCGGTCAGACGTTCGTTTCTGGTGAAACAGCTCGTGCGTTTTGGTAAAGAAAATCGAGCCAGTTGCGAAACATGATTATGGCGGCAGCGCCAGTCGTGATGTCCTGTCGAAGGGTGCGGTCGGGCAATTCCGCGCTCAGCGTCGGCCGTCGCTCGGCCTGGGCGCGCGCAGCAAAGGCCAGCAGATTCCGTTCGGTCTCAGGGTCGAAATAGCCGGCCGGCAATCCCGGATAACGGTCGCGTTCACCAGAGAGGAAGCGCGATATGTCGCGAAGATATTCGCGCTCCAGCGACAATTCCTCGTATTCCGGGTGCCCCTGGAAGAAAATGAATTGACTGCCGAAATCCTTGGCGAAGCTGTTGACACTGCCGTTCGGCGATCGCGACAGCAGTTGATAGCCTTTCCTTGTCAGGTCATCGCCGCGTACTTCATTAAGACGCGAATGCGCGACCTTGAATGGCAAGGGAAGACCGTCGGTCAGCCAGTGGGACGAGACGTTGATACAGTCATAGATGCCGGAGTACTTCGTTTCGAGCCGTTTGCGCTCGACACCGTCCAGATGCAGCACCGCGGCATGGGCGGCAAGACACGACCAGATCGTCGAGCGGGTATTGTCCTTTGCCCATTCGATAATATCGGTGAGATCGCGCCAGAACACCTCGCCGGCGAGCTCGGCGGCATTCGGCTCGGCGCCGGTGACGATCAGCCCGTCGATCGGCAAACGGCCGATGTCGGCGATGTCGGTGTACTGCACCTCGACGCGCTCCTTCGCCGGTTGTGAGCGTCTCACGGACGGCAACGAGAAGCAGTGGAAATCGATACGAATGTCACCGGCCGCTTGTCTCAGCAGGCGCATGAACTGGCGTTCGGTAGCCTGCAATGCGGCGTCCGGCATATTGTTGATGAGCCCGATCGTGAGGTCGACATCAACGTTTTGCGGGTGACCGAATTTGTCGTCTCGCCGCAACTGTACCGGTACGAGACCGGGACTGACGATCAGTCGTCGCTTTTCCAACAGGACGGTCATGTCGCCCTCCGCCAGCTCATTCGGCCGCTTGAAGCCGCCGGCCCGTGGAACCTGCCTTTGCCAGCGCCTGGTCGATGTCTTCGATGATGTCGTCAACGTGCTCGATGCCGATCGAAAGGCGGATGGTCTCGGGCAGGATGCCGGCCACGCGCTGCTGCTCTGCCGTCATCTGGCGGTGGGTGGTCGAGGCCGGATGACAGGCGAGCGACTTCGCATCGCCGATATTGACGAGCCGGGTGATCAGTTCCAGCGAGTCGTAAAAGACCTTGCCGGCCTCCAGCCCACCCTTGATGCCGAACGTGAACAGCGAGGAAGCGTTGCCGTTGAGATACTTCTCTACCAGCGGGTAGTAGGGGCTGTCGGCAAAGCCCGCATAGTTGATCCAATCGACGCGCGGATCGTTGCGCAGGAATTCGGCGACCTTGCGGGCATTCTCGACATGTCGCTCGACGCGGAGCGCCACGGTCTCGATTCCTTGCAGCAGCAGGAACGCATTGAACGGCGAGAGTACCGCGCCCATGGTCCGCTGATAGACGCTGCGGGCGCGCTCGATATAGGCCTTCGCGCCGAAACGTTCGGCGTAAACGAGGCCGTGATAGGAGGTGTCTGGCTGGTTGAAGGCGGGAAAGCGTTTGGCATGATCCGCCCAGCGGAAGCGGCCGCTATCGACGATCGCGCCGCCAAGCGTGGTGCCGTGGCCGCCCAGAAACTTGGTCAGCGAGTGAATGGCGATATCGGCGCCGTAGTCGAACGGCTTGAGCAGGATCGGGGTTGCGACTGTATTGTCGACCACCAGCGGCACGCCGTGGCGGTGTGCGACCTTGGCCAATGCCTCGATATCGCAGATATTGCCGGCCGGATTCCCAATGGTTTCGGCGAACACCGCCTTGGTGTTCTCGTCGATCAGCTTTTCGATCGCATCGGCCTTGTCGCTTTCGGCAAAGCGCGTCGTGATGCCCTGACGCGGCAGGATATGGCCGAGGAGAGTGTGGCTGGTGCCGTAGAGCTGCGGCACCGAGACGATGTTGCCGCCGACGTCGGCGAGATTGACAATCGAGAAGTGCAACGCGGCCTGGCCGGTTGCGACGGCCAGCGCACCGACGCCGCCCTCGAGTTCGGCGACGCGCTTTTCGAGAACCGATGTGGTGGGGTTGGCGATCCGGCTGTAACGATAGCCTTCAGCTTCCAGATTGAAGAGCGCCGCGCCGTGGTCGGCGCTGTCGAAGGCGTAGGACGCTGTCTGATAGATCGGAACGGCGACCGCTTTGGTGGTGGGATCAGGCTCGTAGCCGGCATGAATGGCGATCGTCTCGCTGCGCATCGGTCACCTCTACGTTCTTCTCGCGTAACGCACTTCAGGGCGCTTTTTTCAGCCCGATTTGTAGAATGCCGAGCATCAAGCCTTCAATAATTCGCGCCAAGATTGATGAAATAACCCTAATGAACGTGCACGGATCGATTAAAAGTCAGAACAACTTCGTCATGACTTCGTAACCATGTTTGGCGTCCGTGATGATGAGCACGCTGCGAGATGGCGCCTTCCATCCTTTCGCGCGATCGCGACGTCGGCATGGAAAAGGGAATCCTTAGGAAATTCGGAGAATATTGGCTCCATCGTCCACGGTAATCGCGGTTACGAGAGCAGAGATGGCCATATCAGCCCCGATCGTGAGACCGGTCGACTTTTCCGAGACCTTAACCTTCTTCGAAGGCGAGTGGCACACCGGCAATGTGCCGATCATGGGTCCACGTACCCACGGCGCCTGGCTCGCTTCAACCGTGTTTGACGGCGCGCGCGCTTTCGAAGGCGTTGCGCCCGATCTCGACCGGCATTGCGAACGCGTCAACCGGTCCGCGGTCAATTTCAAACTCAAACCCGTCGTCGATACCGAAACCTGGTTGTCGTTGGCGCGCGAGGGGATCGCGCGCTTTGGCGCCAATGCGGAGCTCTACATCCGGCCGATGTATTGGGCCCAGACCGGGAGCGGCGGTGGCGTTCTGTTCGATCCCGAGACGACGAACTGGTGTCTGTGTATCTACGCGGCGCCGATGCCGCCGGTCACGGGTTCGGCGATCACGCTATCGCCATTCCGCCGCCCGACGATGGAAAGCGCGCCGGTGGATTGCAAAGCGGGCTGTCTCTATCCGAATAATTCGCGCGCCTTGATCGAGGCGCAGGCGAGGGGTTTCAACAATTGCCTGATGCTCGACATGCTCGGCAATGTCGCCGAGTTCGGAAATTCGAATGTGTTTATGGTCAAGGACGGTGTTGTCTATACGCCGGCGCCGAATGGAACGTTCCTCAACGGCATCACGCGGCAGCGGGTAATTAGTCTGTTGCGCGCCGACGGTGTCACCGTCATCGAGACGACGCTCAAATATCCGGATTTTCTCGACGCCGACGAAATTTTCTCCAGCGGAAATTTCGCCAAGGTCGCGCCGGTGATCCGGATTGACGGCCGTTCATTGCAGCCGGGACCGCTGTTTCAGCGCGCGCGCCAGCTGTATTGGGATTTCGCGCATAGCTGATGCCGAAACCCAAGAGGGCTTTCGGCATCGATCAATTTCCTGAGTTACAGATCGAGCAACTCGCGCACAGGGACCGACCACTTCGCGAGATCCGTGCCGTGGGTCTGGAACATCGCCACCGCCAGCCGATCCATGCCGAATGCCACGCAACCTGTATGCGCCGGTGCGCCGCCGGCATCCTTGATGTCCCAGGT
>Ga0116129_1000094_pt1 | contig 67676 bp, 48 predicted proteins | sample June2015DPH_17_2_FD_89732 | JGI IMG/M metagenome (GOLD analysis project Ga0116129, IMG submission 89732) | Peatland microbial communities from SPRUCE experiment site at the Marcell Experimental Forest, Minnesota, USA - June2015DPH_17_10 | ecosystem: Environmental > Terrestrial > Soil > Wetlands... | reverse complement strand
TCTCGATGTTCCCCATGCGTCCGGCCACCTCGACGCCGCCAACATTCTCTATAACGCCGATTTGATCGATTCCCTGTCCGCCGAAGTCGATGTCTCGCCCAATAACCTTGAGATCCTGCATGGCGCCGTTACCCACGGCCCCATGCAGGCGCAGTTTCAGGCCACCGCCGACATGCGCGATTGGCAAATCAAATCGACCGCCTCCGTCTCCGGCAGCATCGCCATCCACAACTCCAAAGCCGCCGATTTGGTTGCCCTTCTCAAACCCGGCGTCGCGCAAATCGAGGGCACGGTCAACGCCACCGCTCAAGTATCCGGAACCATCGGCGACCCCCACGCCGCCGCGGATATCACGGTCGCGCAGGGCTCCTTCAACAGCGAGCCTTTCGACCGCGCCGCCGCGCATCTCGCCTATACCGCCCGAACTATCGATCTGACCGGCGGACAAGTCAACGCCGGCGGCAAGCAGGCGACTCTCACCGCTTCGTTCGACCACGCTCCGGACCATTTCGACGCCGGCCGCCTCCAGTTCCGTCTCGCCACCAACGCCATGCCGCTGCAGCAGATCCACGAACTGCAAGCGCAGCGCCCCGGCGCCGCGGGCACGCTGCAAGTCGATGCCAATGGCGCCGTGGACCTGGCTCCTCCTACTGCCGGCCACGAGGGCTACCGCATCGAAGACCTCCACGCCACCGTCGCCGCGCTCGACCTGCGCCTCAACGGCCAGCCGTTCGGCAACGCCCACCTCACCGCCAACTCGCAGAACGGCGGCCTCCACGCCCATCTCGATTCCAACTTTGCCAATTCCGTCATCCAGGGCGACGGCCAATGGCAGTTGACGGGCGATTATCCCGGCAGCGCCGACCTCAGTTTTTCCAAGCTCGATTTCAATCAGCTTCACGATTGGATTTCCCCCAACGCTCCATCCGCCGTCAGCTTCACCGGCTCCGCCGAAGGCGACTTGCACGTGGAGGGCAGCGCGCTGAAACCCGAAACCCTCAAGGCCGAATTGCGCATCCCCAAGTTCACCATTTCACCCGTCGCGCAGATGGGCACGGCTGCGCCCATCACGCTCGCCAATTCCGGCCCCATCGTCGCGCGTCTCGCAAACTCCGTAGTCACCGTGGAGAGCGCCCACTTCACCGGACGCTCCACCGATCTTTCCTTGACCGGCAAAATCACTCTGCGGGAAAAGAACCCGCTCGATCTGCGCGTCAATGGACATATCGACCTCGCCGAGCTGCACGATATCAATCGCGACTTCGTCGCCTCGGGCGTCGTCACCGCCGACGCATCCGTGCGCGGCGACTTCGGCTCTCCGCAAATCAACGGCCGGATGCAGTTTGAAAAAGCTTCTTTCAACATCGCCGATTTCCCCAACGGCATTTCCAACGCAACTGGCGCCATTGCCTTTAGCGGCGACCGCGCCACTATCGAGAACCTCACCGGCGAAACCGGCGGCGGCACAGTGTCGTTGAGCGGCTTCGCCACCTACTCGGATGGCCAGGCGGTCTTCCGCGTACACGCCGCCGCCCGCCAGGTTCGCGTGCGCAAGCCCGCGGGCGTCAGCACCGTGGCCAATGCGGAGTTGAACTTCACCGGCTCCGACACGCACAGCATGCTTTCCGGCGCCATCACGGTTCTGCGCGCGGCCTTCAACCCCGACTCCGATTTCAGTTCGCTGCTGGCCCAATCCGCCGAGCCTGTCCGCACTCCCGCCGCGCAGACCGGCCTGCTGGGCGGCCTGAACTTCGATGTGCAGATCAATACGTCGCCCGACATCCAGGTGCAAAGCTCGCTCACGCAGGACGTCCAAATCGACGCCAACCTCCATCTGCGCGGCTCCGCCAGCAATCCGGCGCTGCTCGGCCGCGTCAACATCACCCAAGGCCGCGTGCTTTTTTTGGGAACCAAGTACACCATCAACGGCGGCTCCATTGCGTTCTACAACCCTGTCAAAATCGCGCCGGTCCTGGATATCGACCTGAATACCAAGGCGCAGGGCATTGATATCACGCTCACCATTTCGGGCCCGGCGGATCATCTGACATTGATACCGAGCTCCGACCCGCCCTTCACCTACGACGAGATCATTTCGCTGCTGGCCACCGGCCGCCCGCCCAGCTCCGATCCAGCTCTACTGTCGGCCCAGAGCACGTCGCCAGCGGCCTATCAGCAATCCGGCCCCAATTCGTTGCTGGGCAGCGCCCTCGCGACGCCCGTGACTGGCCGCCTGCAGCGCTTCTTCGGCGTCAGCAGTTTGAGAATCGATCCCACCATTCCCGGTATCGACGCCAACCCGCAAGCCCGCCTGACTCTCGAGCAGCAGGTCACGCCCAACGTCACTTTCACTTACATCACCAACGTCACCACCAGCAACCCCCAGATCATCCAAGTAGAATGGGCCATCAGCAAGAAATGGTCGGCAGTCGCCCTGCGCGAAGAAAACGGCATGACCGGCCTCGACATCTTCTTCAAGAAGCGCTTTTAGTGGGGCAGCCAATCCTGGCTGCAGCCGCCTTTCAGGCGGCTTCTTGCCTTGTGCGCAAACCCGAAGTTCGCTGCCGACACTTGCTATCATGAACATCTGGGGCTCTATGTCCGAACCACTGAATCGGCGCGATTTCCTGAAAGCGGCTGCCATCGCCGCTGGCCCCGTCGTCATCTCCGCCCGCGGCGCCAATGACAAGATCAACATCGGCTGGATCGGCGTCGGCACGCGGGGTTACGCCGCCCCCGATTGGCTCCATACCGCCGCGCCCAACGACGTTCGGATCACCGCCATCTGCGATACCTATCAGGGTTACATCGACCGCGCCCAGGATCGCATGAAGACCATCTGGGGCAACACTCCCAAGGTCTACGCCGATTACCGCGAGTTACTCGCCGACCCGTCCATTTATGAGTACCCCGATAACTTCCAAATCGATTACAGTTGCTACTTCGGTAATGATCGCTACGGCTATGGCGAGCAGATCTGCGGCAACGAAGGAACCATCAAGGTAATGAACCGCGAGGATCTCTACTTTACCCCCGAGTCATTCAAAGGCAAGCCGTCCGACGCCGTCAAATCGCGCGGGTCCATCCTCGGCGATGAGAAGCCGATTGCGCCGCCCGCCATCGGTCGGCATGCCGCCATTTCCGGCCACATGGCTACTGTCTCCTTCAAGAACCAGAAGAACGTGATTTGGGACGAGGCCGCCGGCAACGTCCATTTCGCATAGGTGTTTATGGCCGCCGCAGCCCGCACCGCGAATCCCGCCGCCAGCGTCGTACCCTACACGAACGCCCCAAAATGGATTATCGGACGCGGCGTCGACTTATCCTTAGTTATCGGTAGCTCAGCCGCCGGTTACCTCTACTTACTGCTCTATGTGGCATTCCACGTGCCCATCACCTATCTCTGGTGGTTCTGGTCGGTAGGTCTCGACGGCACTCACATCTTCGGCACCGCCTCGCGAACATTCTTCGATAGCGAAGCGCGCGCCAAACATCCCAAGTTACTCTTTGGCAGCCTCCTGTTCTTCTTCTCGCTTGGACCCATCATGGTTCTGGCCGGGCTCAAAGGTTGGCTGGCGTTGTTAGTCGGCGTCTGGGCTTACTATCATGTAGTCAAGCAACACTACGGCTTCATGGTTCTCTACAAGGTCAAGAACCGCGACTTAGCGCGCCTCGATAACAACCTCGACCGCCTGTTTCTCAGCGTGATGCTGATCTTCCCGCCGTTCCATCGTTTCTTCCTCGACCATCCCGAGGAGCTAGGGCTGCCTTTTCGCCCGCTGCATAACTTAGCCGCCCCCGCCTGGATGATCGTGATCGCCGTCGCCGCGACTTACCTCGCTCGCCAAATCGTGCGCTATCGTGCGGGCGATCGCCCCGACATCCCGAAGTTTCTGCTGTTCGCGGGCGTGATCCCGCTGCACTGGATCACTTTCGCTTACATGAGCTGGCAGGCCGCGGTACCCACAGTGACCATCGTGCATAACTTGCAATACCACGCCCTGGTGTGGTTCCACAATCGCAACCGCTATGGCGTCCCGGATAGCGAAGCGAAGCACGGCGCGGTTCCGGCCGCCATCGGCCGCCACTTACTCGCCTATATCGGCATCGCGCTGGCATTCAGCGCGCTTTACCGCATCCCCGGCTTTCAACTGGGCAGCTCCAGCGATCTGGCTTTCGGCTTCTTCTGCGGCTTCGGCCTGACGCACTACTTCCTCGATAGCCGCATCTGGCGCGTTCGCCACGATCCGGGCCTGCGGCAAGCGCTAGGCATGGGGTAACGGTCTTGGTAGCGCCGGCGGTGGTAGCGCCGGCGGTGGTAGCGCCGGCGGTCTTGCCGCCGGTTGGTTTCTCATCGCGACCTGGCGCCGCTTGCTACCCTGAACCTTGATCCCCGAAAAAGCCCGCTGGCGCCCCACCGCCAGCTACCTCATGCAAACCGAGGCGCACGTCTACGCCTTGGCGGTCGCCGCCAGCGTGCTGCTCTCTTTCTACCCGTTCCTCACGGTGATGCTCTCGTTCTGCCGCAACATCCTGCACTGGCCCGCGGCCGTCCAGGCGATCTACATCGCGCTCGACGATTACTTCCCCGGCGATCTGGGCGTTTTCGTCCGCCACAATCCGCCTCGCCAATCCATTCAGGTAGGCTCCATGCTGCTGCTGTTGCTCACCGCTAATGGGGTCTTCGAACCGCTCGAAGTGGCGCTCAATCGCGCCTGGCGCGCGCCGCGCAATCGTCCGTACTGGCGCAACCAACTGGTGGCGCTGGGCATGATCTTCGCCTGCGGATCGCTGGCGCTGCTCTCCCTGATGTTCACCGCGCTCAACCGCAAATGGCTGGGCGATTGGGCTGGCGCGCATGCCGGCGAGGTGTGGTTGAACCTGATCGTCTTCAAACTCGCCGCCGTGCCGCTCTCCATCCTGGCGCTATTCCTGGTCTACTGGATCCTGCCCAACTGCAAGATCGATCCCCGCCACGTTGCGCCCGCCGCCATCCTTGTAGGGTTGATCCTCGAAGCCCTCAAATATCTGAACCTCCAGGTATGGCGTCTCATGCAGAACAAAATCAGCGCCGAGTACGGCGTTTTCCAACACTCCGCCACCATCCTCTTATGGAGCTTCACCGCCTCGATGATCGTCCTGGCCGGCGCCGAATGGAGCGCGAGGCGCGCACTGGCGACGCAGGATCTCGACGCAGAGACGCTGAGACGCTGAGAAACTCTAGCTTGCTTCTCTGCGCCTCAGCGTCTCTGCGTCGAAAAGACACTCTCTCCCCTTTCTCCGGTAGTGTCCTAATGTTAGGACACTACCCTTTCTCCAGATCCGCTATTATTAGGACACCAGGAACTTACTTATGAGGGATTGGAAAGCCATCGCCAAAGCCAGCGGTTCACCACTTACCGGCAAAGATCTTGACGCCCTCATTCTGCCTTTGGAAGCGCTCGAAGCGACCTTCCGTCCGCTGACTAAGGATCTGTCTCCCGATCTGGACCCCTCCGTGGAGTTCCGCATGGAGGCGGACGTCGAGTGACCATTCGCGAAGCCGCCGATGCAATCCGCGACAAGTGTGTCTCTCCAGTCGAATTAGCCACCGCCGCCATCTCGCGCATCGGCCGGCTCGATTCCACTCTCCGCGCCTTCATCACCGTCACCGCCGATTACGCCATGCTGCGCGCGCGCCAGGCCGAAACCGAGCTCGCCGCCGGCCGCGACCGCGGCCCTCTGCACGGCATCCCCATCGCCGTCAAAGACCTCTTCGCCATGCGCGGCGTGCGCACCACCGCGGGCTCCAGGATTTTCGAAAACCGCGTTCCCGATTTCGATTCGGCGGTTGTCGAGCGGCTCGAAGCCGCCGGCGCCGTGATTCTCGGCAAGCTCAACATGCACGAGCTCGCCTACGGGGTCACATCCGCCAATCCGCACTTTGGCGTGGTCCGCAATCCGTGGAACACCGGGCGCAGTCCCGGTGGGTCCAGCGGCGGATCGGGCGCGGCCGTCGCCGCCAATATCGTCTTCGGGGCCATGGGCAGCGATACCGGAGGATCCATCCGCATCCCCGCTTCCTTCTGCGGCACGGTGGGGCTCAAACCCACCTACGGCCGCGTCAGCCGCTACGGCGCCATGCCGCTGGGGTACTCGCTGGACCACATGGGCCCGCTCACGCGATCTGTCCGCGACGCCGGTTTGATCTTGAACGCCATAGCCGGCCGCGACCGCCGCGACCACGCCTCTTCGCCCCGTCCGGTGGTCGATTTCGTTCCCGACGACGGCTGCTCGCTCCGCGCCCTGCGCATCGGCTTCCCGGAGAATTTCTACTTCGAGCGCATCGACCCGCAAGTGGAATCGGCCGTTCGCGGCGCCATCGCGCGCGCCGCGTCGCTGGGCGCCGAAATCAAGCCGGTCCGCGTCCCCGATATCGCCGCATTGAACGCCATCGGGCAAGTGATCCTGCTATCGGAAGCTTCCGCCGTCTTGGAGCCGTACCTGGAATCTCGCGAGCTCTTCGGCGCCGACGTTCTCACGCGCCTCGATCAGGGCCGCCTCATTCCCGCCGTCGATTACATCAACGCGCAACGCCTTCGGCGCAGGCTGCGCGCGGAGTTCGACAAGCTCTGGTCCGCCGTCGATTGCATCCTCACGCCCGCCACTCCCAACACCGCGCCGAAGATTGGTGAAACCACCGTCCACCTGGGCGGCCGCGACGAGGATGCACGCCTTGCCGCCACCCGCCTCGCGCGCGGCATCAACGTGCTTGGGCTGCCCGCGCTCTCCATCCCCTGCGGACTCAGTGGAGCGGGTCTGCCGGTGGGACTCCAGATCCTGGGACAGGCTTTCGACGAGGCAACCATCCTGAAAGTCGGCGCTGCATTGGAGGATGGCGGAGTGGGCATTCCCCCTTGCCCGCTGAGTTGAGCTTTCAGTTCTAGAATCCGTCGAATGGTAGCAGTGCCTCTACGTAATTTCATATCCCAGTAAATCATTGATTCCAAAACAGCTATCAATAGTGTCCGGCTTTGGGAAATTAACCGTTGTGACGCTGCGATTACCTTCCGCCGGAGCAAGCGCACAACCGGTCGTCTTTAACTAATTGAAAAATTGAGGCATAATCGAATCCGGCGCATGGATCTCAACGTGCGTACGCCAAGATACCTACGGAGCGGCCAGGTTGCCTGCAAACACGAAGTAACCACAACTGAATATCCAAGAAAATGAAAGGAGAAACCCAGTGTTTGAGAGGAAAGTAAATACGAAACAAACGTTTCAAAGCGCGGTGATTGGTGCGAAGCGGAGGCTCCCGCTTCGCGCTCTATTGGCCCTGCTCACTCTGGCAGCGGCATTCGGCCAGACCATCACTACCGGCGACGTTACCGGTACGGTGAAAGACGCTTCGGGCGCGGTTGTGCCGAACGCCACGGTCAGCCTCAAAAACGCCGATACAGGCGATTCGCGAACATTGAAAACGGATAACTCCGGCGCGTTTCGTTTCACTTTCCTGAAGCCGGGGAATTACACTCTCTCGGCAACCTCCGCCGGCCTGACTACCGGCACGTTCAACGTGACGGTGGAAGTTGGACAGGTGGCCACTATGCCGCTGGTGGCCGAAGTTCAGTCGACTACTCAGACGGTGGAAGTCTCCGAGAGCGCCGGCATTGTCCAAACGGATAACGCCAACCTCGGCGAGACTTTCTCAACCAAACAGATGGAAGAGCTGCCCATGCCGGGCGGCGACATCACCACGGTGGCCTTCACGGCGCCGGGCGTGGTCATGAGCACCGGCAGTGGCTACGGCAACTTCAGCTCGCACGGCATGCCCGGCGTATCCAACCTGTTCACGATTAATGGAAACGATTACAACGACGCTTATCTGAATCTGAATAATTCCGGCGCGAGCAATCTATTGCTGGGCGCCAATGAGGTCCAGGAAGCTGCCGTGGTGCAGAACGCTTACAGCGTGCAATATGGACGCCAGGCCGGCGCGCAGGTGAATTACATTACCAAATCCGGAACCAACAAGCTCCACGGGGATTTGAACTATAACTGGAATGGCGACCGCCTCAACGCCAACGACTTCTTCTCCAACCTGGAAGGCGTACCGCGTTCGAGGGCTATCTCCAATGAGTGGGCGGCGGATGTCGGCGGGCCGGTCCGGAAGAATAAGACGTTCTTCTACGCGGATACCGAAGGGCTGTATTACACGCTACCTTCAACCGGCGTCGTGGCGATTCCGTCGGCGCAACTGCAGAGCTATATCCTTGACACCATCGCGCCGTCTCAGCAAGCGCTCTACAAGACGGCCTTTAACATCTGGAACACCGCTCCCGGCGTATCCAAAGCGCAACCCATCACAACCGGCGGCGGCCCCACACAGGACAGCAGCGGAAATCTGGGATGCGGCCCAAACTTCGCCGGGACGCCCGCGCCCAACGGCGGGATCTTCGGCTCGACCGTTTCCTGCGGCGAGGCCTGGGGCACCAGCGGCTCCAATACCAACAGGGAGTGGTTGCTCACCACGCGCGTAGATCAATCCATCAACGATAAGCAGAAGATCTTCTTCCGCTTCAAGACCGACCACGGTTTTCAGCCCACATCCACTAATCTTATCGATCCGGTGTTCAACGAGCAAAGTATTCAACCGGAGTATGACGGCTCCGTCACCTATACCTATGTGATTACTCCGAGCATAGTCAATAACTTCATCGGTTCCGCGCTGTGGTACAGCGCTTACTTTGGTCCGGCGAGCTCCAGTGCATCGCAGGCGGCGTTTCCGACTGAGTTTATAATCCAGGACGGAGGCTCCAACAACAGCAACGGCTTCTATTCGATGGGGTCGAATTGGGGCGTGTTCCCGCAGGGACGCAACGTGGGGCAAGCCCAACTGGTCGACGACCTGTCGATTATCAAGGGCAGCCATACCTTTAAGTTCGGTGAGAACTTTCGCCGGAACCGCGTGACCGACAACGGGCTGCTCCAGGGCACCACCGGCTACTATACCTTCCCGTCACTCACCGATTTCGCGACCGGCGTGACTAATCCCGATACCGGCAGCAACTATCAACAAAGCTTTACCCAAATCACTGCCGCACACATCCGGCTGTATAATATCGGCATTTATGCGCAGGATGAGTGGGCCGCCGCACATAACGTGAAGATCACCTTCGGTCTCCGTCTGGACCGGACCGGCGATCCGCAGTGTGTGGATAAGTGCTTCTCGCTATTGACTGCCCCGTTCGGTTCGCCCGATCTCAAAGAAGGCGCCGACGTTCCGTACAACCAATCGATCGATACGGGCCTCTCGAGCGCCTACTACGGCGTGGATGCCATCGTCCCGCAACCGCGCGTGGGCATCGTCTGGAGCCCGCTGGGCGCCAACAAGACCGTGGTCCGCGCCGGATTCGGGATCTTCGCCGACCTGGCGCCGGCCTTCATTGTTTCCAATGTCTTCCACAATGCGCCTTATCCTTACGGGGCGTACATCAATAGCGGACAACTCGTAGACACTGCAAGTGACCCGCAGAGCGCGGCGGCGGCGGCCTTAAATCAATTCAACGCCTTCAAGACCGGATTCTTCAACGGCCAGACTGTGGCTCAATTGAACAACTCGGTGCCTGGAGGCTTCTCCCCGTTCAGCTATTACTCGATTCCACAGCACATTTCCACGCCCAAGTATGCCGAGTGGAGCTTCGAGGTGGAGCAGGCTATCGGTTCGAAAAATGTGTTCGTGCTAACGTATGCCGGCAATCACGGTTACAATTTGCTGATCAACAATCCCTTCCCCAATGCGTACGCTCCCGGTGGATTTACGGGACTGCCTACGGCTGCGCCGGACCCGCAATTCCTTAACGTCACTCAATTGACTACTAACGGCATCTCCAATTACGACGGTCTTAGCTTCCAGTTCCGCCGCGCTTTCGCGTACGGATTCCAGGGTCAAGCCAGCTATACCTGGAGCCACGCCTTGGATGATGTCTCCAACGGCGGTTCGGGCCTGCCCTTCACCTTCAACGCGGCCGTACTGACCGATCTGGCGACTCCCAGCATAGCCCGCAATTATGCCAGCTCGGATTACGACATCCGCAATAACTTCCTGGTCAACTTTGTTTGGGATACGCCTTGGAAGTTCAGTCATCGCGCGCTCACGTACCTGTTGAGCGACTGGACCCTATCGAGCAACTTTTTTGTCAGAAGCGGACTTCCGGAAAGCATCGTGGATGGCGCTCTGGCTGGCAACATCGGCGCAGGCAGTTTGGGATCGGCCACGCTCCTGGCCACGCCCTTAGGGCCGCTTCCCCATAGCTGCGGATCGGGGGCCGTCAGTACGCCCTGCTTAAGCACTACGGAATTCGTGGCCTCGGGATTGGCAACCGGTTTCAGCAACCTCGGCCGGAACACGCTCTACGGCCCGGGTTACTTCGACATCGACACCAACTTATTCAAGAACATCCCGGTGAAGGAACGGATGAAGCTGGTGATCGGCGCCAGCGCCTACAACTTGCTGAACCATCCCCACTTTGCCGACCCACAATCGAATCTGCAGTTCGGAGGGTTTGGCAGCAGCATTAGCACGGTGGTACCTCCGACCAGCGCGTACGGCTCGTTCCAGGGCGCAGCAGTCTCGGGCCGTGTAATGGTGCTTACAGCCAAGTTTAGGTTCTGAGTCATTGCGTATGGGTGCAATGGAGGCCCCTCTCTAGAAAAATTCCGATCCCGGAATTCAGGCTGCTCTAGTTTGGATAAGTTCGAAATCCAACCTTGGCAGCCTGTTTCCGGGTAAGTCTTCGAATCGTAAAGTAACAAGGCCGCTATTCCGCGTAATTCCCCGTACTCTGTGAGGTAAATCCCTCTAAGTTCTCAAGGCTCAATCCCTGCAATCCGTCGAATGGTAGCGGCGCCCCTACACAATTTCATATCTCTTTAAAACATTGATTACGAAAGTACTTACAATAGTATCCTAAGCTGGAAAGTCAACTATTCTGACGCCCCAAATACTAGCCACCGGAATCGGAACGAAACGCCTTGGTTCTAAGTCATTGAAAAACAAAGAAAAGATCTAATCCGAACCATGGGTAATAACGTGCGGCGAATAGTGGCAAATACGTCGTAACCATTGGGTGCCCCGCCAACAAATCCAAAAGCCCAGTGCCAGAGAGGAAAGTAATGAAAATCAGCATGAGGCTTCTTGCGTCGTTCGTACTGTTATCGCTTCTCTGCGCCGCCATGTTCGCGCAGACTATTAGCGGCGATCTTACCGGCACGGTTTTTGACGCCAGCGGCGCAATTGTCGCCAACGCCGCTGTCTCGGCCAGGAATGACGCGACGGGCGTCGAAACCGCCACGAAATCCACCAATACAGGTGAATACCGGCTGAGCAATCTGCCGTCCGGCAGTTACACCGTTTCTGTTTCGGCCGGCGGATTCGTCCCAGCCCAGACTAAGGGCATTCAGGTTGCGATCAATCAAAGCCAAACCGCTAATTTTACGCTGCAGGTTGGCGGCGCCACTCAAACCATAGAAGTGAGGGAATCCGCAGCCACCATAGATACCACCACTGCGCAAGTACAGGGTACCTTCAATGCGGCGCAGGCTATGGACCTGCCGATGGCGTCTACCGGTACCGGCGTCCTCAACCTCTCGCTGCTGAACGCGGGAGTGACTAGCTCCGGATCGGTCGGCGCCGGGACCGGGCCAAGCGTCGGCGGCATGCGCCCCCGCAACAACAGCTTCACCATCGAAGGCATCGACAACAACGACGGCAGCGTGACTGGACCCATCGTCAGTCTTCCCAACGATGCCGTCGCGGAGTTCACCGTTCTGCAGAACCAGTTCTCACCCGAGTTCGGCCATTCCTCAGGCGGCCAGTTCAATCAGGTCGTGAAGAGCGGAACCAACAAGATTCACGGCTCGTTGTACGAATACATGGAAAACCGCAACCTCAACGCGGCCGATAACCTTTCGTTCATCGACGGCAACCCGCTGCATCCCCGATTCGACGATAACCGTTTCGGTGGAACCGTAGGCGGACCCATCAGAAAGAACAAGTTATTCTACTTCTTCAACTACGAATACAATCCCATTGGCAGCACGTCTTCCTCCGGCCTGATCTATGCCCCTACGCAGCAAGGCTACAGCCAGCTTGCCGCGATCCCGGGCATCAGCCAGACGAATCTGAGCGTTCTGAAACAGTATCTAGGCACGGCTTCGTCGGCAGTGCCCGCGGCGGCCACGCCATACGGCTCAAGCGTGCTCGTCTACAATGCGAACGAAAGCCTGGGCTGGACCGCCGCTCAGACAGCCGCCGCCGCATCGATACCTATAGGACAAATCTCGATTGCCGCCCCGGCCTATACCAATAATGAGAACGCAGTGGCGGCCATTGACGACAACGTATCCGATAAGGACAATCTGCGCTTTCGCTTTATCCTCAATCGAAGCGGTACCATCGACACCGCCGCCAGCCTGCCTATCTTCTTCCAGATCTCCCCCACCAACGCATATGTCGCCACGTTTTCCGAGTACCACACCTTCTCGCCAACGGTGACAAATGAGTTTCGCCTCGGTTACAACCGTCTTTCGAGCAATCTTCCGGCCGGTAACTTCAAGTTTCCCGGCCTCGATCAGTTTCCCAACATAGTGCTCTACGAATTAGGCGGCGTGAGCATCGGCCCCGATGGCAGCGCGCCCCAATTCCGTTTCCAGAACACGTATCAAATGACCGACAACGTCTCTTGGGTGAAGGGCAACCACAGCTTCAAGTTCGGCTTCGATGGATGGCGCATGATCACTCCGTCAAGCTTCACGCAGCGCTCGCGCGGCGATTATGAGTGGTCCTATCTTTCCGATTACCTTTTCGACTTCTACCCCGATTATCTGGCGCAACGGTCCCTCGGGAACGTCGTCTACTATGGCAATCGCTGGTTAGTCGGCGGCTACGCCAATGACACGTGGAAAATCCGGCCCAACTTCACCCTCAATCTGGGTATTCGTCTGGAGCACGAGACGGTCCCACTCAGCGAGCATACGCAGACGCTCAACGCGGTTTCCAACACGCCGGGCGTGATCATATTCCAGAATCCGCAAGCCCAGGCAGTGAACCCCATGCCGCGCGTCGGTCTGGCATATTCGCCTGGTAAGAGCGGCAAGACTTCCATTCGCGCCGGCTTCGGCGTCAGCTACGACGTACTGTACGACAATCAAGGAGTTCTGTCCCTGCCGCCGGAGCTCACCACAACGGTGGATGTCACCGGCCTGAACCAGGGCGGATTCCTCGCCAACGGCGGTATCGCTCCGAACGCCAGCGGCGTACCGCTGACTCCGGCTCAGCTAAGGGCTGGAACGGGAGCCTACATTAATAACCAGATCCGCCCGAAATCGCTTCAGTGGAACCTCGGCATCCAGCACGTTTTCGCCAATAACTACACCATCGAGAGCCGTTACTTGGGGACGCGCGGCATCGACCTTTCGGTGCAGGACCAGTTGAACCGCCAATCCACGGTTACTCCCGCGAACGCCTTGCCGGTTTACTTTACCGCGCCAAGCCAGGCCACGCTCAATTCACTCACCAACAACCTCACCAACCTGACTAACGCGTATAACGCAGGCGGAGACGTCGTACCTGGTTTCCTGAATGCCGGCTTTACGGGCATCATCACCTCGTACCAGCCTTGGGGAAACTCCACTTATCACGGCTGGGCGAACCAGTTCACGCGCCGCTTCTCCAACGGGCTGCAGTTTGTCACGGCTTACACCTGGAGCCACGCGATTGACGATTCCACCGCCGATGTCTTCAGCACCTACGTGACCCCACGCCGCCCGCAGGATCCGCGAGATCTGGCGGCCGACAAGTCTAACTCGGCGCTCGATCACCGCAATCGTCTCACTTCCGAGTTGATCTACGACTGGCGCCCCTTCAAGAACGGCAATTGGATGATGAAGAACATCGTGGGCAACTGGGAGATTGCTCCTGTCTATACTTACCAGACAGGAACCTGGGCAACCGTTCAAAGCGGGGTCGATTCCAACCTGAATGGCGATTCCGCCGGCGACCGCACCATCGTCAACCCAAGCGGGAACAATAACATCGGATCCGGCACGAGCCCGCTAACCAACAGCGCTGGACAAACCGTGGCATTTCTGGTCGCCAATCCGAGTGCCGGATACGTCCAGGCCCCCAAGGGTACTATCGCCACAGGAGGCCGTAACACGGCTATGCTTCGACCCATTGACGACATCGATATGACGTTCGCTAAGACATTCGATCTCGGTCATGAAGGCCGCTTTAAGCTGCGGTTTGACGCCCGCTTTATCAACATCCTCAATCATCCGCAATATACCGGCGGATTCCTGAGCGACGTTGCCCCCGCTACTGGCGTCACTAGCGGAGACGTTCACAACTTCCTGATTCCGACTACGTCGGTATTCATGAATCCGACGATGGTGTTCTCCAGCAATCCGCGTAGCGCGCAAATAGCCGCGAAGTTGACGTTCTAAACCACGCGGACGCAGACTCTATCGCCCTACTGTCACTAACGGCCGCATGATCGCGTCTTATTCGCGCTGCCAGTTCACCGGCGTGGCCGCTTATGCCACGCTGGGCGTCGGGCAGCGGCCACTTTTCAGGTCGCCGCCAGATCCCGCATCTTGAACTCCCTTTCCGGCCGTATTGCAACGCCGCGACGCAAGGGCGTATGCTGCTGAAAGCACCTGCTCCGCGGCGGGTGAACAGGAGCCGCTCTAGATGAAAGGCCTTTCGCTCATGATGCTGAGGGCATGCGCCTCGGGAACCGCCAACTTCCAACTCACGCTGACCTTGCTGCTGGCGGGTGGACTGTCCGGATTTGCTCAAGCGCCGCCCGGTTCGCAGCCCGAACTGGTTGTCTGCGAAGATGCCCGCGTAACGCTCGGAGAGTCGAAACAGAACGTGAGAGATGCGCTGTCGCTCTGCTGCCGCCGGAACAGCCTGCCGGCGTTCCTGAATGACGATCGCAATCAGATCGATTTTGAATCGAGGGACGGAAGCCGCAAATGCGAAGGCGAGTTGCTATTTGACGGACAGGAACGCCTCGTGTTCGCCATCCGCAATTTCACATACGACCCACTCGATGCGGCGACGCTCGCGGACAATCTGTTTCAGGCGGTCGATCGCCTCTTACAGGGGGAGCCTGTCCAGGAAACCATCACCTGGAAAAACAAATCGGCGACAGGACGAATCAGCTTAGGGAAGCTATCGGGCCCGAAAGGCTCCCTGAACGAGCTCCAGATAGAAGTCGGAGCCCACCTGCTAAGGTTGCAAGGCGCCCCGTCCCAATCGAGGCTTGGCGATAGACTCCATTTCGCTTATCTTTCCGACGAGATCGGAGACCCGCGGAAGCACGTCGCGCTGAAGACAAACACTCCGGCCCCGAGGTAAGTCGTGGGACAGACGCTTTCGTCTGTCAACCCGCTGGTCTCAGCGCCAGGCAACTCGCCCACAAATATCGGACAATAGAATCGGCGCGTCGCACTCCCCTCGATGGCGATCCTCTCACTCCTTCTCCCGATCTTCGGAGCCAGCCAGCTCTATTGGGCCTGGCGCGGATATTTGTTCGCCGCGGCGCGCATCCGATCGCGCGGCCGGCGGTTGGCTGTGTGCGCGGCGGTTCTGGCGGCATACGTGATCGAATACGAGTTTAACCTCGGCGCCTGGCGCGAGCGCGCAACGCCCGTGCGCCTGACGCTCAGCGAGGCGTTGCTGGCCGCGCCGTTTCTTTGGTGGGCCGCCAGTTCGCTGGTCGCTTTTCTGGTGGTGATCCTGTTCGCCATCCCGAGAGGAATCGTTGCCGGCGTGCGCTGGCTGCGCGCCAGGCGGCTCGCAACCGGCCAGGAGATCCAATCGCCGGCTCGGCGAGATCTTCTGGCGCGAACCGCCGCCGTGGCCGCCGGCGCCCCTTTCGTGGCCGGAGCATACGGCCTGCTTTACGGGCGGCTCAACCTCCAGGTCACGCCGCAGGCCATCCGCTTGCCGCGCCTGCCGCGCGCCTTCGAGGGATTCCGCATATGCCAGCTTTCGGACATTCATATTGGCCCGTTCATGCCCGCCGACGAGATCCGGAAGTACGTCGCCATCGCCAACGCCCAAAAGGCCGACATGGTGGTGCTCACCGGCGATTTCGTCACCTTCGACCCCAACACGCAGCAGCCGGTCGTCGATGCTCTGCGCGGCCTGCGCGCGCCCTTCGGCGTCTACGGCAGTCTGGGCAACCACGATTCGTGGGCGGGCGTGGAGGATTCGATTACCGAGCTGTTTCGCCAGACCGGCGTGCGGATTCTCCGCGCCGCCAGCCTGCCCATCGCCGCCCATGGCGACTCTTTCAACCTGATCGGCGTGGATTTCCAGAGCCCGCGGCGCTTTGGGCCATCCCCGCCTGTAAAGCGTCTGTTGGGAAATATCGAGGGTCTCGTCGACCCGAATCGCGTAAACATCTTGCTCAGCCACAATCCCGACACCTTCGACCGCGCCGCCGAGCTCGGGATCGATCTCAGCCTCGCCGGTCACACGCACGGCGGACAGGCTGCCCTGGAATTCATCAGCCCCGAGATCGCTCCCAGCCGCCTGGCGACGCCGTACGTCGCGGGTTGGTTTCATAAGCCGGGCGGTCAACTCTATGTCAACCGCGGCATCGGCACCATTTTCATTCCGATCCGCATCGGCGCGCCGCCGGAAATCACCGTCTACACCCTTTCGCGCGGTTCGATCTAACCTTCCGCACCGCATCCGTGGTGGGGTATGCTTTAGCTTGCCACCGCCGTCGTTGCCGCGAAGCGGCACGCGGTGAGTCTTCGCCCGGCCGGCGGGAAAGCACACCCCACCGCTGAATCGCTCGACAAACTCGACTCTTTGATGTTCAGCCAGGCTGTAGTAAGCTCCCTTTGATTGGAAAGGTTGACTCATGAACTACGCACGTCTCGCTCTCGCAGCCGTTGGCGCCTTCGCGGCGTACTTTGTCCTCGCGGGTCTCTCGTTCGCTCTGTTTCCCTCCCTCGCCGACGAGTTCAGAAAATACCCCGCCGTGTACCGGTCCCAGGATGGAATGAAGAGCGTTATGCCGGCCGGAATGGCCGCCATGCTCCTGGCGATGCTGGCCTCGCGGTGATTTACGCAATGCTATACCAAGGAGGCTCCGGCGTCGCCGAAGGCGCACGTTTCGGCGCCCCGATCGGAGTCTTTTCGGTTTGCTCTTTTGTGGTGCACAACTATGTCAACCTGAACATCGGGCTGAAACTGACCTTCCAACAGGCGGTGGCCTACTTCGTCGAATGGGTTGTCGCCGGCATAGTGATCGGCCTGATTTACCGCTCCCCGGCCGCGAGGTAAGCTTCGTCCAGAACTTCCACTACGTGCATCACGCGCTGCTTCTTGCCGTGCATCCTCACGCCGGCGCGAAGCTGCAAAATGCAGCCTGGATTTGCGGTGGCGATAATCTCCGCGCCCACCGCGTTCACGGCTTCCATCTTTTCCGCCAGCAGCCGCATCGACATCTCATTTTGGGTGATGTTGTAGATGCCTGCGCTGCCGCAACACAGGTCGGCCCCGCGCATTTCACGCACGGTCAAGCCTGGTACCGCAGCCAGCAGTTTGCGCGGCGCCGTGCGGACGCGTTGGCCGTGCGCCAGGTGGCACGAATCCTGATAGGTGGCCGTGGCCTTGAGAGGGCCCATGTGCGGATTTAATTCGATGGATGCGAGGAACTCCGTCACGTCGCGCACGCGCCCGGAAAAGTCGCGCGCCCCGTCGGTTCCCAGCAGCTCGCCGTATTCCTTCAACGTAGAGCCGCACCCCGCGGCGTTGGTGACGATGGCGTCGAAGGCGCCCTCGGAGAACGCGTCCACGTTGCGCCGCGCCAGTTTTTCGGCCTCATGGCGCAAACCGGAGTGCAGATGCAGCGCGCCGCAGCACCCCTGTTGCGCCGGAACCACGACCTCGCAGCCGTTCTTTTGCAGCACGCGCACCGTGGCCTCATTCAGCCGCGCGAAAGCTATGTTGGCGATGCAGCCCGCTACGAATGCCACCGTATACCGGCGCTGCCCTTCCGGGGGAAAGGTGAGGCCAATCTTGCTGAAGAAGAACGGCGGCTCGGCCGAAGGCGCCAGCTCCACCAGGTCGCCCAGACGCCCCAGCATGTGCATCATTCCCAAGCCCCGCGTCAGCAGTTTGAGGCCGCTGGCTTCGTAAAGATACAGCGCCGCGCCCGCCGCCGAAAGCATGCGCGGCGATTGCAGCAGCCGCTCGAAGACGAAGCTCCGCAGCCTCCGCGCCATGGGTCCGCGCTGAGCTTGCGCCTCGATTACGGCGCGTGCGTCCTCCACCATGCGCCCGTATGGGACCCCGGACGGGCACGCCGATTCGCAACCCCGGCACGCGAGGCACAGACCGATGTGTTCCATGTAGGAATCGGTGATTGGGGCGCCCGCGGCCACCTGCGCCATCTGGTAGATGCGGCCGCGCGGCGAATCCGCCTCCAGGCCCAGTTCGCGATAAGTGGGGCAGGCGTTGAGGCACAGGCCGCAATGCACGCACTTGTCGAGATCGAACTGGCGGGGCCCGGGATTTTCCTTTTCAGATATGGCCATCAAGGTCTTCAGATCCGGCCAAACAACCGGCCGCGGTTCAACACATTCGCCGGGTCGAACAGATTCTTGACCTGACGCATTATTTCAAAGTCGCTGCCCGGCGAAGGCCACAACTCCAGGTTAGACTTCGAAGCCTCGGGTGAGAATTCTATCACAGCCTTCGCCGCGCGCGCTTCGGATTTGCGGCCCCACTTCGCCGTGTCCGCCGCTTCCGCGAAATAGCCATAACAAATACCCGACCCGGCGCGCGCCAGCACCGGTCCATCGAAGGAAGCTATCGTGGCGCCGACTTCTTTAAGCGTACACGATGCGCGCACCACCCCTCCGTTTGGATTCGCCGCGAGGAACCTGGGCGTGAACTCGCGGATGTGCGTCCACAGCGATTCGTGCTGCGCGCCCTCCAGCGCCACGCCTGCGGCCAACGGCGCAAGCTCGTGTTCGCACCGGTTCACCGCGGCCGCATTGCCGCCCACACGGACGGCGAGCAGCCACAATGGATTCCCCACGCTGGCGCCGGCCGAGGGATGCAGCAGATCGAGCGCGGCCGGTTGCAGCGCGCCGTTCAGAATGCGGTTGCGCGCGGCGATGGCGTTCGCCAGCGTTTCGAAGGGCAGCAGAAAACTGCGCTCCACCTCCGGCGCGGGCGTCAACTTGAAGTTGACCGTGGCGATGGCTGCTAATGTGCCAAACGAGCCAATCATGAGCTTGGCCATATCGAGCCCGGCGACGTTCTTCACCACCATGCCGCCGGATTGCACCAGCTTGCCTTCCAGCGTGGCGAACTGCATGCCGATCACCAGGTCGCGCGCGGTCCCATAGAGCCGCCGCCGCGGGCCGCTGCAGTTCGCGGCAATCACGCCGCCCACGGTGGCGCGGCTTGCGAATGGCGGGTCCAGCGGAATCATCTGGCGGTTCGCGGCGAGGATTCGCGTTAGCTCGCTCCAGCGCAGGCCGGCTTCCACGCTGATCGTGAGATCGTTCGGCTCATAGGCGAGCACGCGGGTAAGCTCGGTTGTGAAAATGGCGACGTCCGCCGCTGCCGCCGGGCCGCCCATCAGATGTTTCGATTCCTTGCCGGCGAGCGCAATGGTCCGTTTGTGCGACGCGGCATCGCGCAGCGCCTCGGCCAGTTCGGCGGGTGTTGCGGGATGGACGGCGTCAGCCATTTCTATAGGGTAGTGTATGCGCGGCATAATGATTAAGCTATGGCGACTCTTTATACCGGAACCTCCGGCTTCGCATACCCGGCCTGGAAGCCGGGTTTTTATCCGGCTAAGCTGCCCGGCAAGCAATTCCTCAAGCACTATGCGGAGCGCTTGAATTGCGTCGAGATCAACTACACCTTCCGCCGCCTGCCTTCGGCTTCCACGCTGGCCAGTTGGGTGGAGGCCACGCCCGCGGGCTTCGTCTTCGCCGTGAAAGCGAACCAGCGCATCACGCATATTCTGCGTCTCAAGAACGCCGCCGAAGCCACTGAGCTGTTTCTGCGGATGATCGACCCGCTACGCACGGCGCGCCGCCTGGGCCCCATCCTGTTTCAACTGCCGCCGCAGTTGAAGTGCGACGTAGCCCTGCTGCGCGACTATCTGGCGCTTCTGCCGGCGGGTCTGCGGTATGCGTTTGAGTTCCGGCACGCCTCATGGCTCGCGGAACCGGTGTATGACGAATTGCGCCAGCGGAATATATCCCTGTGCGTGGCAGAGTCGGAAAAGTTGGAAGTGCCGGAAGTGATCACGGCCGATTTTGTGTACTACCGGCTGCGCAAGCCCGATTACACGGAAGCGGACGTCGATGCCTTTGCGGCGCGAGCCGCCGAGCTATTGGCTGCGGGAAAAGACCTGTATCTGATGTTCAAGCACGAGGAAACACCGGACGGAGCGCTACATGCCGAGATGCTGCTGAAGAAGTCCGCCCCCCAGGCTAGCCCCTAGCTCAGCTAAACTACCCCGCCTGGCTCTTCCGCACCCGCTTCTTCGGCTCCGCTCCCACGGGCGCAGCTTCCTCTGCGTGCGACGCGGCGGCTGTGGCCACCTGAGCCGGCTTCTTCTTCTCCGCCAGGCTCTTCTTAAGAGCTTCCATGATGTCGATCACCGGCGCCACATGACTGGCCGGAGTCGCCACCACCTTCTTGCCCTCAATCTTCGCCTCGATCATCTTCTGCAGGTTCTCCCGATACTCGTCGCGATACTTCTGCGGCTCGAACTCCGCCTCGAGCGAACTGATCAGCATCTTCGCCATGTCCAGCTCTTTGTCCTTGACCAGGCTGGTGTCGGTGCGGAACTCTTCCACGTGACGGATCTCGTCGGTGTAATACATGGTGTGCGAGAGAATCCCTTTACTGCCGGGCCGCAGCACGATGATATGCTCGCGGTTGTGCATCGCTACTTTGGCGAGCCCGTAATACTTCGATTCGCGCAGCGCCTGGAACAGCAGGGCGTATGGCTTCTCGCCGCCCTCATCCGGCGCAACGTAGTAAGAGCTTTCGAGATAGATCGGGTCCACCTGGTCGGACTTCACGAATTCCAGGATCTCCATCACCTTGGCGGTCTTCGGAGCCACCTTCTTGATGTCCTCGTCGTCGATTTCGACGTAGTGGTCTTTCTCGTATTCGTACCCCTTCACCAGCTCGCTGCGCGGAACCGGCTTGTCTTCCGCCTGACAAAAGACCACCTGCTTGATGCGCGAGTGATCCTCTTTGTGCAGCAGGTTGAAGCTGATGGTCTCGCTCCGCGCCGCGCTGAATAGACGGATTGGAAATGAAACCAGACCGAAAGTCAGGTGGCCCTTCCACACACTCGATGCCATAAGCACGCTCCTATAGGAACAGACCCGCAAAACCAAGATACTACAAGAGCCGGTGCCCATGCAGTCTGCGTAACTTGAGTTGCAGCGGCGTGTGTGGAAAAGAGCGACGTGGCGCACGCACTACTGCGTGCAGCGTTCACACTCGTGTGAACGCGCTTCGCTTGTCCCAAGGAGGCCGGTCCCACTCTATGCGTAACTACGGATAGCGGCGGCTTCGTCTTCGTGTACCTCGAAGACGGTGTATAGCTTGGTGATCTGCAGCAGATCTTTCACCCGCTTGTTGAGGTTAAGCAGCTTCAACGAGCCGCCGGTATTAGTCACTGTGGTATAGCCGGACACCAGCTCGCCGATCCCCGAGCTATCGATGTAGGTCACGTCGGCAAGATTCAGCAGGATCTTGTTCTGGTTCTTGGCCACCATGTCGCGCAAGGTTTCGCGCAGCGCGCTCGACCCCTCGCCGAGAGTGATTCGGCCCGCCACGTCGATTACGCTCACGTTCCCCACTTGCCGGGTACTCAACTTTACGCTCACTTTAAATATGCCTCCTGGCGATTAGCCGCCGTTTCTACTTTGACTCCACGTGTTTAACTAAAGTTACTTCCGTTCCGCCCGATTCCAAATGGCGGAGCTGCACCTCGTCCATGAACGACCGGATCAGAAAAATACCCCGGCCGGAAGTCCGCAGCAGGTTCTCCGGCGCGAGCGGGTCCGGCAGACCGTCGAAATCGAAGCCCTCACCCTCGTCGGCGATCACTATGGTGAACCGCTCCGGACTGTGCGATAGCGAAAACCGAACTTTCTTATTCGCGTTATACCGGTTTCCGTGAGCGACGGCGTTTACCATCGCCTCCCGCACGGCCATACCGATTCTCATCAAATCGTCTTCATCGAAACCCGCACGGCCGGCCGCGCCTGAAGCCAATTCTTCGGCCTGATCGACGCTGTCGAGCGTCGAATCGAGAAACCGTTCTACGGTCTCAGGTACGTGGCGCGTGTTTTCCCACATAGAACGGCCGCAGGGCCGAGCGAACCGTCAGAATAAAGTACCCGTGTTCCCAAAGTCAAGCGCACCGCCAAAACGAACCATCGCCCAGCGAAGCGCAATCGCCGGATCGGCCGCCGCCGGCCACCCATCTCCATGCCGGCGACCGCCGCCGCCTCTTTTCACTGATCCGCGCTGCACCACGGCCCCGCGCCCACCCGCGCCCACGCCGCCCACGCCGCTCTTGACCCCACCCTTGCCATTCGTTATCCTGTTCACAATCTGCGACCGCGACAATCCCACTAAAATCTCCGTCTGGAGGAATTGATGAGCCCGCAAGAAGCTTTAGACTTTGCGAAGAAGAACGACGCCAAACAGCTCGACCTGAGATTTACCGACATCCCCAGCCTGCAGCACCACGTCTCGTATCCCATCGGCGAATTGGATATCGACAAGTTCGAAGAAGGCTTTGGCATGGACGGGTCGAGCATCCGCGGTTGGGCCGCGATCCACGAGAGCGACATGCTCCTGATTCCCGATCCCAATACCGCCTTCATGGACCCCTTCGCCGAAACTCCCACCATCGTGATGTACGGGGATATCAAAGACCCCATCACCAAGCAGCGGTACGAGCGCGACCCGCGCTGGATCGCTCAGAAGGCCGAGATTTATTTGAAGAACAGCGGCGTGGCCGATACGGCCTACTTCGGCGCCGAAGCCGAGTTCTTCGTGTTCGATAATGTCAGCTTCGATCAGAATCAGCACTCCGGTTTCTACTTCATCGATGCCGAGGAAGGGCGTTGGAATTCCGGCCGCAGGGAGAACAACCTCGGCTACCGCCCGCGCTATAAAGAAGGATATTTCCCGGTTCCGCCCACCGATCATTACCAGGATCTGCGCAGCGAAATGGTGCAGACCATGATCCAGTGCGGCCTGACGGTGGAGTGCCACCATCATGAAGTGGCCACGGGCGGCCAGTGCGAGATCGATCAGCGCTTCGACACGCTGGTGAAATCGGCCGACAACATGATGCTGTACAAATATGTTGTGCGCAACGTCGCCAACCAATATGGCAAGACGGTGACGTTCATGCCGAAGCCCATCTTCGGCGACAACGGCAGCGGCATGCACACGCACCAGAGCCTGTGGAAGGGCGGCAAGCCGCTGTTCGCCGGCGATGGCTACGCGGGGTTGAGCCAGATGGCGCTGCACTATATCGGCGGCCTGCTGAAACACGCGCGCGCGCTTGCGGCCATCATCGCGCCCACCACCAACAGTTACAAGCGCCTGGTGCCGGGCTACGAAGCGCCGGTCAACCTTGCGTATTCGCGGCGCAACCGCTCAGCGGCGTGCCGCATCCCCATGTATTCCGCCAACCCCAAGGCCAAGCGCGTGGAGTTCCGTCCGCCAGATCCGGCGGCGAACCCGTACCTCGCGTTCGCGGCCATGATGATGGCGGGCCTTGACGGCGTGCTCAACAAAATCGACCCCGGCGAGCCGCTCGACAAGGATATCTACGATCTGTCGCCCGAAGAGATGAAGAGCGTGCCCTCCATGCCCGGTTCGCTCGATGAGGCTCTCGATTGCCTCGAGAGCGACCACGCTTTCATGCTGCGCGGCGACGTGTTCACCGAAGAGCTGGTGGAGACCTTCATCGATTACAAGCGCAAGAACGAAGCGGAGGCGGTGCGTCTGCGTCCGCATCCGTACGAGTTCGCCCTGTACTACGACATCTAAACCCCGGCGGATCAAATCGTGGCGCACGCACTCTTGCGTGCAGCGTTCACACTCGTGTGAACGCGCTTCGAATCGGAGGCGTTAACGGAACACGCTATCCAGCCTGCGGACCCGCTTTCCAGCGGGTCCAGCCGGCCGGAGGCCGGCAAGCCGGTTAACACTCGCCTCCCCGCCGCCGTCTTCCCAGCGGAATGCCATCTGCTTGGAAAGATCTCCGCTACGCCGCCCGCGCGTTGCGCCGCAACCCCGGTTTCACTCTCGCAGCGGTCACTGCCATGGCCCTCGGCATCGGGGCCAACACCGCCATCTTCAGCGTGCTGTACGCCGTACTGCTGCGCTCCCTGCCATTCCCCCACGCGGACCGTCTGGCGTTACTGACCGAATCCCGCGCCGATGGCCGCCTGGAAAGAACCGGCGCCCCCTATCCGGACTACGCCGCGTGGTCGTCCCGCACCCACGCCTTTGAAGCGATGGCTGCGTACTGGAACGTCAGCGGCGATGGCGCCGTCTTAGGCGGTTCGGCGGCGGCACTCCACGTGGCGCTCCACGTGGCGCTCCGCGTCCGCTACACCATCGCGACCAACAGCTTTTTCGCCATCTTGGGCGCGCGGCCGGCTATCGGCCGCGGTTTTCTCGATTCCGAACAGCAGCCCGGAGCGGCAAAAGTCTTCCTGGCGAGCAATGCGCTGTGGCATCGAACTCTGGGAGGCGCCGCGGACGCGATAGGCAAACCCTACCGCATCGATGGCGAAGCCTACACGCTGATCGGCGTTCTGCCGGCGGCCTTCGATTTCCCCCGCAACTGCGACCTGTGGCTACCACTCGGAGCGCTCGAGGCGCGCCAACTGACCGATCGCATCTCCCATCCGTTTTGGGCGCTGGGGCGGCTGCGGCCCGGCGTTTCGTTGAGCCGCGCGCATGCCGAGCTGGCCGGCATCGAGCGCCAACTCGCCGAAGCCCATCCCGAAACCGCTGCCCACTGGCGCGTGAACGCCATTCCGCTCTCCGATGAACTGGCCGGCAACATCCGCGCCTCGCTTCTGGTGCTGTTCGGCGCGGCCGTTTTCATGCTCCTCATCGCCTGCGTCAACGTCGCCAACCTCCTGCTGGCGCGATCCGCGGCGCGCGAGCGCGAATTCGCCATCCGCTGCGCCTTGGGCGCCGGCCGAATCCACCTGTTGCGCCAGGCGCTTTCGGAAAGTCTGCTGATCGCCGTTTGCGGCGGGTGCGCCGGCCTGTTGCTTGCGTTCTGCGGCCTGCGCGGCCTCGCGGCCCTATCGTCCAGCAGCGCCTCCGGCAGCCTTCCAACCACCGCCGGCTTCACGCTGAACGCTCCGGCGCTGGCGTTTGCAGCGCTCCTGATGGCCGCAGTCGCCATCGTGATGGGCCTCGCGCCGCTGCTTCAGTCTTCCAACGCGGACACACAAGAGGCGCTCCGCGGCAGAACCGCTGGAGTGCGCGGCCGGCGCACGCGAAGCATCCTCGTGGTGGTGGAAGTATCGCTCACCGTGCTGCTGCTCATCGGCGCCGGATTGATGCTGCGGACCCTGCTCCAGCTTCGCAAGGTCGATCCCGGTTTTCGCACGGACCGCCTGTTGAGCATGAAAGTCACATTGCCCGATACGCGCTACGCCAGCCGCGCCCAGCGCACCGCGTTTCTCGACCGCGCCCTGGATGCCATCCGCACCCTGCCCGGCGTCGATTCCGTCGCCGCCGTCAACCACCTGCCCATGAGCGGCGATCGCGACTGGGGAAGCTTCAACGTTGTGGGTCAGGCGGCGCTCGATTGGGGCCACGCGCCATCCGCCGAGGGCCGCAGCATCAGCGCCAACTATTTCCGCGCCATGGGCATTCCCCTCTTGCAAGGCCGGGACTTCGAACCCGGCGCAGCCGACGCCGCGGGCTCCGTGATCGTCAACCGGGCCTTCGCTCGCGAATATTGGCCCGACCAGAACCCGATCGGCCAGCGCTTGATGAGCCTCGACGAGCAACCGCGCACCCGCGTAGTGGTGGGCGTCGTTGGCGATGTCAAACATTTTGGCCTCGATGCCGCCGCGGACCCCGAAATGTATACCCTCTACGGATGGTGGCGCTCCATGACGTTAGTGGTTCGCTGCGCCGATTCGGCCCCCGATTCCATGGCCTCCGCCGTGCGCCGCCGCATCGCCGCTCTCGATCCCGAAGCGCCTCTCTACGATGTAGCGCTCGCCGAGCAACTGGTCGACCGTTCCACCGCGCCGCGGCGCCTCGACCTGTTGTTGCTCGGCATCTTCGCCGCGCTCGCCCTGCTGCTCGCCGTAGTTGGCATCTACGGGCTGCTGGCCTACGCCGTGGGGCGGCGCACGCGCGAGATCGGCATTCGCCTCGCCTTGGGTGCGCGCCCGGCGGGCATATTGCGCCTGGTGATTGGCGAAGGGATGCGGCTGGTGCTTGGCGGACTTGCGATAGGAACTCTAGCGTCACTAGCCCTGACGCAGCTCATGCAAAGCCTCCTTTACGGCGTAAAGCCCACCGACCCGATGACGTTCGGCGCCGTGGCTATCCTGCTCACCGCAGCGGGCGCACTCGCCTGCTACCTGCCGGCGCGGCGCGCCATGAAGATCGACCCCTTAACCGCGCTACGAGTAGAATAGTTCTGCGCGTGCAAGGCTCTATTCTGCAAATCAATTCCTCCGCCGGCGGTCTGCCGAAACGTGCGATGCTGGCCGGATTCATCTCCGCGCTGGGCCTCGAAGGCGACGGCCACGCGCATCCCACCATTCACGGCGGCCTGCGCAAAGCGATTCTGTTGATCGCATCCGAAATCGTCGACGGCCTGGCTGCTCGCGGTTATCCCGTGTTCTACGGCGCCATGGGCGAGAACCTCACCACGCGCGGCATCGATATCCGCGCCCTGCGCATTGGCGACCGTCTTCGCGCCGGCGCCGCGGTCCTCGAAATCACGGAGCCGCGTGGACCCTGCACGGCGCTCGACGTCTACGGTCCGTCGATCAAAGATGAGATTTACGATCGGCGGGTAAAGCTATTGGACGCCATGTCGCCGCGCTGGGGCATGAGCGGCCTGTACGCCAGCGTAATCGAACCGGGCGCCGTGCAGCCGGGTGGCGCGATTGAGTTGTTCCCGATGCCGTGAGCCATGGCGAACCGCCCTCTGTTCTTGGCCATCGCGGCGCTGGCAATCCTATTCGCGGCGAGCCTGGCGATCTTGTTATTCCTTCCGCCTGTTTTTCAAGTCTGAGTGATGTGTTGACGGCCGTGCGCCGCAGGCCATTGGAAGCGGCGCATGGAAACCGCGCCGAGCCGATATCTCGATAAGCTGTCGCAGGTATGGCATCCCGTCGGCATCGCATTGTGCGCACCGGCGCTGATCGCATTTCGCCACTATGGAGTGATGTCAATAGGATGCGCGACCGAACGCGTCCAGCTTACCTTACCCAGGAGTCATTTTCCGAACATCCGTCTCTATCAATCACAGAGAAATCAATTTTTTGTTTCCTTGCTTATCAGTCACTTAAGGCAATCTACCCCAAGAACCGCTTACCCCAACTGCTAAGTTGAAATCGGGTAGCGTTTCCGCAATCGCTTCGCAAGCACGACAGTTCCCGTTCTGGCTGGCATGGCGCTTCATTTAGGTGATGTCGCCTGGAAGACGACACCCATCCAAACATCATTCGCCCGTCGTGTCCCAAGTTCGGGCCTTCCCTCGGGCTATGTCATCACCAGATCCATCCAGACGCTCCGCTCCCTCAGCCGTTGCCTTTGACTCATCATCTTCAGACTCTATGAAACTCTACGTATTTTCCGCATCTCGCGTCTCCGCGTTGACAGTCACTCACTCCACCTCTACACAAATCCCCCCGAAGAAATCACCTGCCCAAAAATTGGCTTCGTTCCGTCAATTGCGCTCTGCATCAACTCTCATGAATGTCCGCGTTAAGACTCACGCCCTCTACCTTTGCGTAAATCCCCCCGATGGATCTCCGCTTAAAAATTGGCTTCGTTCTTCCATGCTGGCCACATAGCCATGGTGAACTGGAGTAGACTCGAATCATGAAGCCGGCGCAACGCTTAACTGCGATTATCGAACGCGAGGGAGACGTCTTTGCGGCGCTGTGCCCGGAGTTCGATATCGCAAGCCAGGGTGCGTCGATTGAGGGAGCGCGAACCAACCTTGTCGAGGCGCTTACGCTGTTCTTCGAAACTGCCGCCCCATCCGAAGTCGCCCGGCGCTCTCACAGCGAAGTTTTCGTGACTCAGGTTGAGGTCCCGGTTGGGTAGACTTCGAGTTCTTTCGGGCTCGGAGGTTTGTCGGATTCTCGAACAGAACGGATTCGTCGCAGTCCGCCAGCGAGGCAGCCATCGGGTGATGCAAAAGTGTCTCGAGACAACGACGATAACGGTGCCGGTTCCGCTTCACGATCAGACCCCGCGGGCACATTGCTGAGCATCGTTCGGCAGTCGGAACTCCCGAGATCGTTGTTCGAGACTGAATAGAGGCTATCTTTCTGCGGCGCCGGCCTCTGGCTTGGTGACTACGTTTACGCTGCCGCAAGCGCGCATAGAGCAGACAACATCACGGCCGGCCCTAAAACTACTGGAAACGTCTCCCGCCGAAATCGCCAATCACGCCGAAATCATTTTTTTGTTTCCTTGCTTATCAGTCACTTACAGCCACCCACCTCAGAATCCGCTAACCGCCCTGCTAAGTTGGAATCGGATGGCGTTGCATTAGGGGTACCCGGAGGGCCCCGCCAAGACCAAACATCACTCGCCCGCAGTGTCCCAACCTCGGGCATCGACGTCGTCCGGGCTATTCATAGACAGGCCACGACAGACACTCCGCTCCCTCAGCCTTTGCCTTTGACTCATCGTCCTCAGACTCTCATGAACCTCCGCGTATTCTCCAAACCGCCGCGCCTCCACGTTAAGAACCACACTCTCCAGCCTTGCCTAAACCTAAATCCAACGAATCGCCCGCCCCAAAATTGGCTTCGTTCCGTCAATCCAGCCCTACCGCGCCCCCTGCCCCACCACCACCCTGCCCGGCAATTTCCCCGTCATCTTCCCATCCTCAATCACCGCGACCCCGTTCACCAGCACGAACCTCATCCCCTCCGACAACTGGTTCGGCTGCTCAAACGTCGCCAGATCCCGCACGCTCTCCGGATCGAAAACCACCAGGTCCGCCCACATCCCCGCCTTCAAAACGCCGCGATCCGCAATCCGCATCCGCCCTGCCGGCAGCCCCGTAAACTTCCGAATCGCGTCTTCCAGCGTCAGCTTTTTCTCCTCGCGCACGTACTTGCGCAAGATGTGCGGAAACGTCCCATAGGCCCGCGGATGCGGATGCTCCTTGCCCAGCAAGCCCTCTGGCGACGTCCCTTGCGAGTCGTTGCAAATCGAAACCCACGGCTGCTGCAGCGCCAGCGTTACGTCCGGTTCCGCCATCGCAAACATCGCCACTTCGGTGAACGCCTCGTCCTCAATCAGGATGTCGAAAACCGTGTCGATCGGGTCCTTGTTCCACAGCTTGGCGATCTCCGCAATGGTCTTGCCTTGCAACGGCACAAGCTTGGGATTCTGCACCGCGCACAGCAGAATCGCCTCCGGCCCCGGCACTTCCTGCCACTCGTTGTTCCAATCCCCGCCAGGCGTTTCCATCTCCTTCCGGATGCGCGCGCGCATCGCCGGGTCTTTCAGGCGCTCGATCAGCTTGCGGTCGCCGCCATCGTGCGCCCACGGCGGAATCACGGCCGAGAACGAATTGAACCAGGCCGTGTACGCGTATGTATTGGCCGCTACATCGATGCCGGCTTTCCGCGCAGCTTCTATCTTGGCGACAATCTCGGGCATCCGGCCCCAGTTCGATTTGCCCGCCGCTTTCAGGTGCCAGATCTCCACCGGAATCTTCGCTTCGCGCCCAATGCGAAATGCTTCGTCCAACGCGCCCGCAATCCCGTTGCCTTCGTCGCGGATGTGCGACGCGTATATGCCGCCGGCCTTCGCCGCTTCCGTGGCCAGCGCGATCAGCTCTTCCGTCTTGGCGTATGGCGCCGGCGCATACTGCAGCGAAGTGGAAACGCCCATCGCGCCATCGCGCATCTCCTCGCGCACCAGCGCCTTCATGCGCTCCAGTTCGGCGGCGTTGGGCGCGCGATCTTCGTCGCCCAGCACGGCCCGGCGGATCTGCGTCGCGCCGGCGTAAGTCGCCAGGTTGATCCCCATCCCCTGCTTGCGCAGCCGCGCGAAATATTCGCCCAGCGTGCGCCAGGTGGGCTTGACGCCGTAATGTTCGTAAGTGACGCGATCCGCTTTGACGATGGCGTCGTTCAATGGCGCAATCGATCCGCCTTCGCCGGTAATCTCGGTGGTGATGCCTTGAAAGATCTTCGACGGCAGGCGCGGGTCCACCAGAATCGTGAGTTCCGATTGGCCCAGCATATCGATGAAGCCCGGCGCCACCACCATGCCGTGCGCGTCGATGCTGCGCCGCGCGGGCGCGCCTTCCAGATGCCCGATCGCCGCGATCTTTCCCGCGCGAATGCCGACGTCTCCCGCGTACCACGGCGAGCCCGTTCCGTCCACAATATGGCCGTTGCGCACAACCACATCGTAGGGCTGCAGCGCGGCGAAGAAGAAGAGCAGGGGAGCGAGAAGCATACGGGAAGTATATCCCTGCGTCAGGAATTCCGAGGCGCTCTGGGAAGCCTCGCGGCCCGGCAGCCTCGACCGGCTCTGCGACCGTGAGTCTTGCCGCGAGCATCGCCGCTCAACGGCTCCGTCTTCAAACCAGTTCGATAGTTACGCGACGTCCGAGCATCGCCGCCGCTCTCTGCAGGCTCGAAAGCGTAATATCGTTCTTCGGGTCCAGCAATCGGTCAACCTGACTGCGGCTGGTTTTGAGCATCGCCGCCATCCGCGCCTTGGAGATTTTCCTTTTACTCATTTCCTCGGCGAGCTGCCACGCGACCACTTCCTTTACCGCCTGTGCTTGCGCCTCTTCGAAGATGCCTTCCTTTTTGAGGAAATCGTCGATGCTCGAACCCATATGTTTCCTGCTCATCGCTCCAACTCCTTCTGACGCTTTCGCGCCAATGCCAAATCCTCATCCGGCGTCGTCCGCGTTTTCTTGATAAAGCCGTGCAACGCCACCAGGTGGCCGCGGTAAAAGCAGAGCAGCACGCGCGCCGTGCGCTTCGTCACCCATGTCCGTCCGGACTTCCCACAGTCCACCACCCATTGGACGGCACAGGCATGCCCGCAGGCCACTGCCATTGAACCCGCAATAAGTCTTTCCCTATTGCGTGACGCTCGGCTGCCGGTGTTCTTTAAGTGAGCCGGTCCCGCACAGGCTCACCGCCGCATTCCGTGCGAAAGAGTATAGCGATATCTTCTTGGCGGGGGGTTCTTCATGTACCGTATATAGTACATGTACCATTAAACGTACTTTACTGCAGACGTGAAAGCAAGCCGCATCGCCGACCGGAAAGTACACGAAATTCCACTTGCCGAAAACGCCCATCACAGAGGCGTCATTTTTTTGTTTCCTTGTTTATCAGTCATTTACGGCTATCCACCCCCAAATCCGCTCAACCGCCCTGCTAAGGTGAAGTCGGGAAGAGCTTGCGCAAGTACTGAACTTCCCGTAGGCCATTGGCAAGCCGCGCGCGTCACCGATAGGGACGATGTCGGCGCGAAGATCTCCGAACTCCAAACACCCGTCGGAAGAAGATAGCGCTAATCGCTTTACCGGGGGCCTCAGACGGCTAAAGTATCGGGGCGTTCGGTGGGCTCGGCGACGATATCGTCCGCCGTCCATCGGGCTTCGGTCATCGAACATGCGACTCAAATCATTGGGCGGGATCACGCAGCGTGATTCAATTCGTTCCCTACTTGCGCAGCCGCGCGAAATATTCGCCCGGCGTGCGCCACGTTGGCTTGACGCCGTAATGGTCGCAAGTGACGTGCGCCACCACCATGCCGTGCGCGTCGATGCTGCGCCGCGCGGGCGCGCCTTCCAGATGCCCGATCGCCGCGATCTTTCCCGCGCGAATGCCGACGTCTCCCGCGTACCAGGGCGAGCCCGTGCCGTCCACAATGTGGCCGTTGCGCACAACCATGTCGTAGGGCTGCAGCGCGGCGAAGAAGAACAGCAGTGGAGCGAAAAGCATACGGGAAGTAGAGCCCGGCGATATAATTGCAACTGTGGCCTTGATCGCCACCATGAATGCTAATCTCCTCCGGCGTGACTGACCTCACGGAGCCCGTCCAAGCTCTGCTGACCTCGCTTCCCGATCCCGCTTCCGCGATTCGTTTTCTGGGCCGACTGCGCCAGGAATCGCCCGGCGGATTCGCGCGCATTTGCGGCCCCGGCCAGGCCGACGGAGTCGACGGAGCCGCCCTTCGCTGCGCGCTCCACATCTTCTCCTACAGTAACTTCCTCTCGGAAGCCTGCATCAGGAACCCCGAGGCGCTCTGGGAAGCCGCGCGGCCCGGCAGCCTCGACCGGCTCTGCAGCCGCGACGATTATCGGCTCCAGTTGGAGCGGTCTCTCGGCTCTACCACCGCGAGCCATGGCGGACCTTCCGCGCTCGACCTGGCCGGCTTCCGCCGCCGCGCTCTGATCCGCATCGTGCTGCGCGACGTCCTGGGCATGGCCGTGCTGTCCGAAATTACCGAAGAGCTTTCGAATCTCGCCGACGCCATCCTCGACGTTGCGTACCGCCGCATCCGCGACAGTCTGGCCGCGCGCTATGGCGAACCGCGGCTTGCCGATGGACGTCCCGGCGGCTTTTCGGTGATTTCGCTCGGTAAGCTGGGCGGCCAGGAGTTGAATTACAGCTCCGACATCGACCTGATGTTTCTCTACGCCGGCGCCGGCGAAACCGATGGCGCCGAACCGCTCAGCAACAAGGAATTTTATAAGAAAGTCGCCAACCAATATACTGAGCTCCTCTCCACTTACACCGGCGAGGGGCAATGTTACCGCGTCGATCTGCGTCTGCGCCCGGATGGCACGCTGGGCGAAATCTGCAGCTCCGTCGATGGCGCCATCGCTTACTACTTTCAGCGCGCGCGCGATTGGGAAAAGCAGATGCTCATCAAGGCGCGAGTCTCCGCGGGCGATTCCCAGCCGGGCGAGACGCTCCTCGATTTCGTCGAGCCATTAATCTATCAAACCTCGCTCGATTTTCGCGCCGTGGAAGCGGTCTCGGAAACGCGCCAGCGCATCAGTGAGAAGATGGCCGCCAAGCGCGGTCTCCCCACCGGTCTCGATATCAAACTCACGCCCGGCGGCATTCGCGATATCGAATTTCTCACCCAGTGCCTGCAGCGCCTGCATGGCGGGCGCGAGCAGTGGGTGCGTCACGGCGGCACCATGATTTCGCTGCTGCGCTTGCGCGACAAAGGGCTGCTTTCCGGCGCCGAATATGCGCGCCTGGCTACCTCCTACCAGTTCCTGCGCAACCTCGAGCACCGCTTGCAAATCGAAGAAGACCGTCAGACGCACACGCTGCCATCCGATGCCGCGCGTCTGAACCTGCTCGCGCGCAAAATGCCGCTCAGCTCCACCGGCGAGCGCTTCACCGCCCAAACCTTGCAGGACCGTCTCAACGAGCACCTGTCCGCCGTGCGCGAAATCTACGACCGCATCGTCCACGCGCACAAGCCGATTTATTACACCCTCGCGCCGGGGCGCTCTGCAGGCCCGGCCGGTCTCGAAGAGGCCGCCGATGCCATCGCGCCGCCCAGCAACCTGACGCGCTTCCTCGACCAACGCGCGCCCCTGCTGGCGCAAACCGTCGCCGGCTCCGAGCTGTATCGCGGACGCGAGCGCTTCGAGCACTTTCTCGAAAAGGCCTTCGCCAATCCGGATCTGCTCGATCGGCTCAATTCCGATCCCGGCCTGGCGCGCGACGCCATCGATATTTTCGAGCACAGTCCCTATTTCGCCGACGATCTGCTTCGCTATCCAGAGCTGCTCGACGAGATCGGCGAGCCCTTTCAATTGGAAGGCGGCCCTCTCAGCGACGATTCCGCGCTGCGCCGCTTCTACCGCCGCCAGATGCTGCGCATCCAGAGCGGCAGCATTCTGCAATCGGAGCCCATCTTTGCGACCATCAAGAAGACGTCGGTGCTGGCCGATAGCGTCATCGCCGCGGCCTACCGCATCGCCATCAATGAAGCGCCGCCGCCCGCCAGCGCCACTTACCTGCCCGGCAACCAGATGATGGTGGTGGCCCTGGGCCGCCTGGGCATGAGCGAGTTCGATCTGGGCTCCGACGCCGATCTGGTTTTCATCATTCCCGACGCCGATGCCCCCGAGCAGCGCTTCTGGACCGGCGTCGCCGAGCGCATGATCCAGACCCTCAGCTCCTATACCGGCGAAGGCTTGATGTTCGCCATCGATACGCGCCTGCGGCCCAACGGTCGCGAGGGCGAACTGGTGCTGCCCGAAGCCGCGTACAAGACCTACTTCGAGGGCCACGCCGAAGCCTGGGAAGGCATCAGCTACATGAAGGCGCGCGCCATCGCCGGCGACGCCGAGCGCGCCACTGTCTTCCTGCACGAGCTGCAGGATGTGGATTGGCGCCGCTACGGGCAAAGCATGCGCTCGCGCCGCGATCTGACGGAAATGCGCGCGCGCGTCGAGCGCGAACAGGGGCCGCGCAACCCGCTCAAGGCCGGCATGGGCGGCTACTACGATATCGATTTCGCGCTGATGTATCTGCGGCTCAAGGGCGCCGGCATCTTCTATAAGGTGCTCAACACGCCCGAGCGCATCGACGTCATCGAAAAAATGGGGCACCTCGACCGCGAGGACGCCGATTTTCTGCGCGAGGCCGCCACCTTCTACCGCGCCATCGATCACGGGCAGCGCATTCTCACCGGTCACGCCGAGGGCAGTCTGCCCACATCGCAAGCGCAGCTCGATACGCTGACGAATCTGGTCAAGCGTTGGACGCCGGAGCACCTGCACCATCAGCGCATTGACGCCGCGCTGCATGAGATTCGCCGGCGCACGCGCGCATTCTTCGAGCGCACCTTCGGACGGCCATGAGGGCTTGGCGATTCGCCGCCGCGCTGCTGCTGGTGGCGGCGGTGATGGCGGTTTACCACTGGGCGCTTGCGGTCAACGCCGTTACGGCCGCGCTCACGCTGCTGCTGGCGATTCTGTTTATCTCCACATTGTGGGGCTTGGCGGAGGCGACGGCGGCATCCATCGCCGCCGTGCTGGGGTTCAATTACTTCTTTCTGGAGCCCATCGGGACGTTCCGTATTCAAGATTCCCAGAACATCGTGGCCTTCGTGGCGTTCCTGATCACCGCGGTCACCACCAGCCAGCTTTCCGCGTATGCGCGCCGCCGCACCGCCGAAGCCGAAGCCCGGCGTCTGGAGATGGAGCGCCTGTATGCGCTGGTGCAGACCATGATGCTGCGCGACAGCGCGCGCAACACCGCCAGTGAATTCGTGCAGGATGTTATGCAGGCGTTCGGCTGCTCTGCCGCCGCATTCTACTATCGGCGGAGCGGCGAGGTGTTCCGCTCCGGTCCTCTGGGCGCCTCCAGAAGCCGCGCCGGAAGCGACGTCGTGAGCGACGACGCAAGCGACGACGTGAGCGACGGCGCCCTGCGCGCGGCCGCGGAAGCCTCGGATATCTCCGTGGATCGCGAACACGGCATCGCCATCGCTCCCGTGCGCCTCGGCCTCCGCTCGTTAGGCAGCATGGCGCTCATGGGCGCCCCGCATAGCGCGCTGCCTTCGGAACAGACTCTGCGAGCCATCGGAAACCTGGCCGCCATCGCCATCGAGAGGGCGCGGGCGTTCGACGAGGCCAGCCGCTCCGAATCGGCGCGCCAGAGCGAAGCGTTGAAAACGGCGCTGCTCGATTCGCTGGCGCACGATATCAAAACCCCGCTGACGTCCATCAAAGCGGCCGTGACCAGCCTTCTGGGGGGCGCGGAGCCGAACCAGCGCGAATTGCTCACCATCATCGACGAAGAAGCCGACCGCTTGAACCGCCTGGCCGCCGAAGTGGTGGCCATGGCGCGGATTGAGGCCGGCAAGCTGCACCTCGAAAAGCGGCCGGTAGCCGCCTCCGAGATCGTTTCGAATGCGCTCAACACGCTGCCCGCGGACGCGCGCCCGGTGACGGTGAACGTCGCTGCCGAGCTGCCCCTGGTAGATGCCGACCCCGAGTTTGCCGCCCAGGCGGTGAAGCAGTTGGTCGAAAATGCGCTAAAGTATTCTCCTGCCGGGTCGCCGGTGGTGGTCTCGGCGGAGCGAAGGGATGCGAGAATCGTGATCGGCGTTGCCGATAGGGGGCCCGGCATCGAAGAGAATGAGCGGGCGCGCATCTTCGACAAGTTTTTTCGCGGCCGCCGGCATCGCTTCGATACCAAAGGAACAGGCATGGGGTTGGCCATCGCCAAGGGCATTGTAGAAGCGCACGGCGGGCGCATCTGGGTGGAGAGCGAGCCCGGGCAAGGCTCGGTTTTCTACTTCGCGCTGCCGGCGATAGGAGGTCGTGAAAATTGAGCGCGGGAAAGATCCTGGTGGTGGACGACGATCCGCAGATCCGTCGTGTCATGAAGGCCACCCTGGTGGGGCACGGTTACGAAGTGACCGAAGCGCGCACCGGCGAAGAGGCTCTGGAAGGCATCTCCGCCGAGATGCCGAATCTGGTGCTGCTGGATATGAACATGCCCGGGATCGGCGGCCTGGAAACCTGCCGCGCAATTCGCACAGGCTCCGATATTCCAGTGATCATTCTTTCGGTACGCAACACCGAGAAAGACAAAGTGGCTGCCCTGGATGCCGGCGCCGACGACTACGTCACCAAGCCCTTTGGTATTGAGGAACTGCTGGCCCGCATCCGCGCGGCGCTGCGTCGTTCACCCTCATCGCCCGAAGGCGCGCCGCGCACGTTTGCGTCGGGAGATTTCGAGATCGATTTCGAGACGCGCCACGTGCGCGCACAGGGCAGGGACGTGCGGCTGACGCCCAAGGAATTCGATCTGCTGCGTTATCTGGTAATGCACGCAGGCAAGCCGGTGCCGCACCGCGAGCTGCTGCAAGCCGTGTGGGGCCCCGACTACGGCGATGAACCCGAATACCTGCGCGTGTTTGTCAATCAGGTGCGGAAGAAGATCGAGGCTAATCCCAGCAAGCCCAGGTATATCGTGACGGAGCCGTGGGTAGGGTATAGGTTCGTAGCGGATTTGTAATTCATCGATCGGCGCGGCCGCAATCGCGTCCGCTGCGCGCCGCGTGCGAACCGATCTCCCGGCCTCCGAATCGCCGGCACGACGTTGTCTGTGGCACGGCGTTGTCTTGTATAAATTACATCGCATCGTATAAACTACGCTTGAAAGGACTGTGACGTATGGCCTCTGTAATGTCAACGCCCACAGAAAGCCAAGTCGCTATTTCGGCGACCAGGCTTCTGATCGATAATCGCTGGATGGAAAGCGAATCCGGCAAAACCTTCGCAACCGTCAATCCCTCCACGGGTGAGGATATTTGCCAGGTTGCCGAAGCCGATGCTGCCGACGTGGAGAAAGCCGTCAAAGCGGCCCGCGCCGCATTCGAGCACGGACCCTGGCGGAAAACGCTCGCATCGGAGCGGGGGCGTCTGATCCACCGTCTCGCCGACCTGATCGAACAGAATGCCGACGAGCTTGCCCGCCTGGAATCCCTCGACAACGGCAAACCCGTTTCCGTTGCGAAAGCGGTGGACGTTGCGGCGACGGTCGCCTGCTACCGTTATTTCGCGGGATGGGCCGACAAGATTCAAGGCAAGACGATCCCCATCGACGGCGACTACTTCTGCTACACCCGGCTTGAGCCCGTCGGCGTGGTCGGGCAAATCATTCCCTGGAATTTCCCCATGCTGATGCAGGCATGGAAACTCGCACCCGCGCTGGCCACCGGAAACACAGTCGTGATGAAGCCGGCCGAGCAAACGCCTCTGTCCGCGCTGCGCATTGGAGAGCTGATCGTGGAAGCGGGATTTCCGCCGGGAGTGGTCAACATCCTGCCTGGGTTTGGCCCCACCGCCGGGGCCGCCATTGCAAGTCACATGGACGTGGATAAGGTGGCATTCACCGGCTCCACCGAGGTCGGGCATCTGATCATGGAAGCTGCCGCGAAATCCAATCTGAAGCGCGTCACTCTGGAGCTGGGCGGAAAAAGTCCCAACATCGTATTCGCGGACACTGACCTCGATGAAGCGGTCGAGGGCGCTCACTTCGGTCTCTTCTTCAATCATGGCCAATGCTGTTGCGCCGGATCGAGAGTGTTCGTGGAAGAGAAGATCTACGATCGGTTCGTAGAGAAGAGCGGCGCGCGCGCCAGGAGCCGCACGGTTGGCGATCCCTTCGATCCGAAGACGGAGCAGGGCCCGCAGGTCGATCAATCGCAGTTCGACAAAGTCATGGGCTATATCGACTCGGGGCGGAGCGAGGGCGCCAGGCTTGTGTGCGGCGGCGGCCGCGTGGGCGATCGCGGTTACTTCATCCAGCCGACCGTGTTCGCGGACGTTCAGGACGACATGAAGATCGCCAAGGAGGAAATCTTCGGACCGGTGATGAGCGTCATTCCCTTCAAGAATCTCGACGAGGTGATAACACGGGCAAACCGCACCACCTACGGATTGGCTGCGGCGGTTTGGACCCGCGACATCACCAAGGCGCACGCGATCGCGAACGGCGTGCGGGCCGGCACGGTGTGGGTGAACTGCTACAACGTTCTGGACCCCAGGGCGCCGTTCGGCGGGTTCAAGCAGTCCGGGATTGGACGCGAGCTGGGCGAATACGGATTGCAGCAATACACCGAGGTGAAGACGGTCATCGTCAAACTCTAAGTCCCTGTGTGGGGCAGGCTGGCAGCCTCCAATCGGCCGCAGCCTGCCCAATCTCAAGGTCCCTTACATTGCCTCGACTGCACAAGTCAGTCGTAGCGCAGACCCCCTGGTCTGCGCGGGTCCCCCTGGACCCGCCCTTCACTCTCGTGCAAAGTAACGACACAGTAAGTGACATTGGCTTGCCAGCCACCGCAACTCTCAGCCAAAGGTGAACGCGAATACCTGTGCTCCCGGATCCAGAAACTCAATCTCAAAAGTGCGATCCTCAATCGCGCTCTTCTGGCGGATCAGCTGGTACAGGCGTTGCTCGGTGATCCTCCCGTTTCCTTGCGCGTCGGTATCCACTCCGTGATTCACTCCCGGCGCTTGGCCGTCGACTGTCACCCGGAATCGGACCGGTTTTCCATTGGATACGGGCCCCAGCACCAGGTGCACATCTCGCGCGTGGAAACGGTAGACGATCCTGCCCGGCGCAGAGTCCAGACTCGCAACCTGGGCTCGGTCCGTCCAAGTACCGGAGAATCCCCATTGGTTGAGTTCCAGATGCTCCGGGACGGAATAAAGGTGAGGCGCGTCATGACTTAGTCCACCAGCAGACATAAAGCTATCCGCCCGGTCGTAACCGGCATAAGTCTCGGGCGACTCAACATCGGCATCTGGAGCAGCCTCCGCACCGGTTCCTGCGATGTTGACTAACTCGCCGCCTGGCGGCTGTCCGTTGCGCTCCTTTAGCAGTTCCTGGATCTGACGCTCCGATTCGTCATACTTACCCTCTCCGAAGTGGTGATAACGAATCTTACCGAAGCTATCTACCAGATAGTCCGCAGGCCAGTATGAGTTGCTGAATGCCTTCCAGATTTTGTAGTCGTTGTCGAGCGCCACCGGATAGGTGACGTTCAACTCGCGTACGGCCCGCCGCACATTGTCCGGATCCTTCTCAAACGCAAACTCTGGCGTATGCACTCCGATGATTACCAGGCCGCTGTCCGTATACTTCTCCGCCCATGCTCGAATGTAGGGTAAGGTACGTAGGCAATTGATGCAGGAGTAAGTCCAAAAATCGACCAGCACTACCTTGCCCTTCAGCTCATTCCGATTCAATGGCGGCGAATTGACCCACGCGACGGCGCCGGAGAGATCCGGCAGCGTCTGTGGTCCGTTGGCGCCGCCCGATGCCGTGGAGGACATCATCATCATGCTCGGATTGTTGGGCTGACTGTTGGATTGAGCATTGGGCTGAAAGCGGTCGACAAGGGTTTGCTCAATCCCGGATGTGCTGGCGAGCGAGAGTTGCGTCAAGAGGCCGCGGTCCAGCCCAAAGGCGATCGCCGCAACGCCCGCCAGGACCGCAACGCCCAGGATGCTGCGTATCCAGACTTCCGCCCGCAATGAGCGCTTGAGCGCTGCGAACACCCGTCCACCCGCCAGCAAAGCCACCGTCAGCGAGGTTGCGGCGCCGGCGCTGTAAGCCAGCAGAAGAAAGACCGTGCGCGCGCTCGCGCCTTCCAGGGCGGCTCCGGTCAACACAAGGCCGAGGATGGGCCCGGCGCATGGAGCCCAAAGCAGCCCGGTAGCAACGCCGAGCAGAAAGGACCGGGACGTGCCAGGGCTGGAATCGGAATTTGACGAACGCGCGAGGCGGCTGCCCATTTGAACGAACGGCCGCGAGATCCGCTCGGCTAATGCCGGCCAAAGGAGTGTCAGGCCGAAGACGGCCAGCACAATAAGGGCAGCCGCGCGGCCGTATTGATTGGCGCGCACGATCCATCCGCCGCCGGCCGTAGCAACCGCGGCAAAGGCCGTGAACGTGAGAGCCATGCCGGCCAACAGTGGAAGCCCGCTCTGTCGAAAAGGCCGGTCGGCCCGGGCAAACACGAACGGGAGGACCGGCAGAATGCACGGGCTGATAATTGTAAACATTCCGCCCAGAAACGCCAGCACAAGCAGTATCATGGCCTTGTCGTTAATAGCATACGATGTCTCGTATCGCTGCATAGGTGGCAGGATGATACTATTGGTGCTGTGGCTCGCCGGGTAGAGTTTGCGAATGTTAACCGGACCTAGCCAAAACGTCGCGCTAACCGAAACACGGCGCCAGCCCACACACAAAGGAGTGACATCTATGCCGAGACCGAGTATCCATCTTACTAGCATCCTTTTTAGGGCTGGCTTGGCCGGCCTGATTGCCAGCTTCGCGCTAAGCGCGGCGCACCTGCCGGATCCCGCGACGGATGAAAACCGATCGGAGAAGAAGTCCGAAACCACAGTCTTCGCCGGCGGATGTTTCTGGGGCGTCGAAGCGGTCTTTGACGCCGTAAAAGGAGTGTCCACGGCGGTGTCGGGATATGCGGGCGGAAGCAAGGCAAACGCGCACTATGAGATTGTGAGCACCGGTACGACGGGCCACGCGGAATCCGTTCAGATCACTTACGATCCGTCGCAGATTTCCTTCGGCCAACTTCTGAAAGTCTACTTTTCGGTGGCTCACGATCCGACGGAGTTGAATCGGCAAGGCCCTGATGAAGGGACCCAATACCGATCCGAAATCTTTTACGCGAACGACGAGCAAAAGCGCATCGCCGAGGCGTACATTCAACAGTTGAATGCGGCCAAGGTATTCCGATCGCCCATCGTCACGAAGGTCGCTCCGCTGCAGGCCTTTTATCCGGCGGAAGATTACCATCAGCATTTCGTTGCGCGGAATCCTCACCAACCTTACGTCGCCCAAAACGATGTGCCCAAGTTGGCAAGACTGCATGAAGAGTTACCGGAGCTCGTGAAAGGGGGGAAGCAGTGACCATTTTCAATTCACTTGAATTGCAGCGGCGGTTGTTTCTAAAGCTGGTTGGCGGCAGCTTTTCCGCCGCGGCGATCCTCACGCCCACAGCCGCCTTTGCGGCGGATAAGAAACGCCTGGTACGTATCGTCGAGTTTGATCCGTCCGGCGCCCGGACGGGAGTTATCGAGGTAGAGAAGATTGAAAAGCCTCTGACTGAATGGAAGAAACAATTGACGGCGGAGCAATTCGAAGTGACGCGCCAGGCCGGTACCGAGCGGCCTTTCACGGGCAAATACGCCAACAACCACGCGGACGGGTTATACTCCTGCATCTGCTGCAATACGATTCTCTTCGATTCCAAAACCAAGTTCGAATCCGGCACCGGCTGGCCCAGTTTCTGGCAGCCCATCGCGAAGGAGAATGTCTCGTCCCGCAGCGACAACTCGCTTGGCATGCAAAGAGACGAAGTGCTCTGCGCCCGCTGCGATGCCCATCTGGGGCATGTCTTTGACGATGGTCCGCCGCCGACTCACTTGCGCTATTGCATGAACTCCGCCTCTTTGAACTTCGTCCCCCGGGGCAAGCAGCAGTCTTCTTCAAGGTAGGCCCAGGTTCGCAAAGCGCGTTCGGCGTCTGGACGGCCGCCTCAAATTCCCGCAGCCGTAATCGCCTTGCGCAGCGCCTCAGCCGCCGCTTCCGCCGCATTGTCCGGCGACATGCGCCGCACCGCATCGTTGAACGGCTCCGCGCGCACAGGCCCGGCAAAGCCGATGCGCTTCAGCGATTGCAGAAACGTTGTCACGTCGATGACTCCGGTAGCCGCCGGTAATTCGCGCTTGCCATCCACCATCTGGTCTTTGGCGACTCCCGCCGGAGCATCGTTCAGGTCCACCGAAACCACATCCTTCGCGCGCAGAGCCAGAATATCCGCGCCGCCATCGCCCGCGTGATACCAATGCCAGCTATCCAGCACCAGTCCCACATTGTCCTGGCCGATTTCCGCAATCAACTCGCGCATCTCCGCCATGGTGTGGATGAACGGGTACCGCTGCGATGCCCAGGCGGTCTTCGGCGCCACGTATTCGATGCCGATCCGCACGCCAGCGTCATCCAGCACGCGCACCATTTTGCGGAACCGCGCCGCGTGTAATTTGAAATTGGCCAGATACGCCAGCTCGTTGCTGCTCGGCTTCACCCAAGTGGTCACGCTATGCACGCCCGCGCGCCCGAGGCCGCGCGCGTATCCGGGAAGGTCCGCCATCCCAGCCGAGAACGTCTCTTCGTCGCGGCGGAATTCCACCGGCAGCCCCGCCATCGCCCAGCCGATCTTCTTGGCCGCCATGCCGCCCAGCAAGTCCTGCAGTTCGCCATCGGACACGCCGCCCAGATACTTTCCGTCCGCGTCCACCACATCGAACCCGTGCTTCGCCGCCAGGTCGACCGCCTGCCGCTGCGATGCCTGAATGCCCAGCGCGCCGCAGCTCAGATGCATTTGCATCGCGCGCCCCGCCGCGCGAGTCTGCCCGGCAAGCGCCATTGCCGCCAGTAGGGAGCGCCGAGATAGATTCATAGGTTCGCCGTGTTTGCCCGACGAGTTACTCAACTATTCCATTTTACGGCTTTGAACCCACTCGAATCTGGAAGGGATTCCGCGGCCTCTTTTCGAAGCCGACGATTCTCGCGGCCCGTCAAGTCAGGGCCGGTCGGTCATTCCGCGCTGACCGGCGGTTTCAGTCAGGGACCCCGGTAGCTATGTGCGCGGCCGGCGGGATGCGCGGGTGTTGTCCAATAAGAGGTGTGGAACGGGAGAGCGAACTCGGGCGGATTGACCGCATCCGCCGCCTGGCGGGCGCGCCGCGCGGCTCTGGCGTGGTGTTGGGCATCGGTGACGATTGCGCCATCTTTCGCCAGCGCGGCGCAACGGAAGATCTCGTGTTCACTACCGACATGCTGGTGGAAGATATCCACTTCCGGCGCGAGACGCATCGGCCGGAAGATGCCGGCTGGAAGGCGCTGGCGCGCGGATTAAGCGATATCGCCGCTATGGGCGCCACGCCGCGATTCTGTCTTGTCTCGCTGGCCCTTGCGGCCTGGGCCGATGCCGGCTGGGTGGATGGTTTCTATCGCGGCCTGTTGCGGCTGGCGCGGCGCGAAAAGACGGCGCTGGCCGGAGGCGATTTGGGGCGCGCCGCCAAGGTGATGTGCGACATTGTGGTCTGCGGATCGGTCCCGCGCGGGCGGGCTCTTCGCCGAGCCGGCGCGCACGCGGGCGATGGCATCTACGTTAGCGGCGCATTGGGCGGCTCGGCGCTGGGCTTAAGCCAACTGGGCCTAGAGATGGGCGCGGGCAAAGCGCGGCAGCGGCACTTGAAGCCGGAGCCGCGCATCGCGCTGGGGCGCTTTCTGCGCGAGAAGGTGCGCGCCACGGCCGCGATGGACCTCAGCGACGGGTTGTCGCTGGACCTGCGGCGGCTTGGTCTCGAATCCGGCTTGAATGCGGTCATCGAGGCGCCGCCGGTCTTTCCGGGCGCGTCGCTCGAACAAGCGCTCGATGGCGGCGAAGATTACGAACTGCTGTTCACGGTGGGCGCGCGGGCGCGGGTCCCCGGCAGCTTCGAAGGACTTCCGCTGACCCGAATTGGTACGATGCGTAAGGGCCGGCCGGGTGCGGTGTTTCTCGAAGGGGCGTGGCTTCCGCCGCTCGGCTACGACCATTTTCGAAAACCATGAATCTACCCGACGCAGAGCCGGTACTCGACCTGATTGAAGCATTTCGCCGGTCCAAGACTATGTTCGCGGCGCTCTCGATGGGCGTCTTCGACCGACTCCACGAGAGTCCCGCTACCGCGGACGCGGTGGCGGTTCACCTGAACGCTCAACCGGACGCGACGGGGCGGCTGCTGGACGCCTGCGCCGCGCTGGGCCTGCTGCGCAAAGAGGATGGCGTCTACTCGAACGCTCCGATGGCGGCGACATACCTGGTGACCAGCAGCCCGCATTCGCTCTACGGCTACATCCGCTATTCCGACGAGGCCCTTTACCCCATGTGGGGCAACCTGGCCGGCGCCGTGCGCGAAGGGGCGCCGCGCTGGATGCAGACATTTGGCCTGGATGGCCCGATCTTTTCCAGCTTCTTCCGCACCGAGCAGGCGATGCGCGATTTCGCGCGCGGCATGCACGGCTTCGGCATGCTCACGTCGCCGAAAGTGGCCGCCGCGTTCGAACTGGGCCGCTTTCATCGAATGGCGGACCTGGGGGGCGCTACCGGCCATTTGGCGATCGCCGCCTGCGAGATGTATCCGCAGCTGCACGGCGCAATCTTCGACTTGCCGCAGGTGGCTGAACTGGCGCGCGAACAGGTGGAGCTTTCGCCGGCGCGCGAGCGCATCCAGATTGTGGCCGGCGATTTCTTCGAAGACCAGCTTCCCGAAGCCGACCTCTATGCGCTGGGGCGAATTCTGCACGATTGGCCGGACGATAAGATCGGGCTGCTGCTGCGCAAGATTCTGTCGCGGCTTCCATCGGGAGGCGCTTTGCTGATTGCCGAGAAGCTGTTGAACGAGGATGGCGTGGGACCGGTTGCCGCCAATATGCAGTCGCTCAACATGCTGGTGGTGACGGAAGGGATGGAGCGCAGCTTGAGCCAGTATGAGCGGCTGCTGCGCGACGCGGGCTTTGCGGATGTGGAAGGGCGGCGAACCGGGACGCCCCTCGATGCGATCCTTGCGGTCAAGGGCTGAGTAAGCCGAGCGCGCGGTTGGCAGGCGAAAGCGCCTGCCCCACAATTGGCGCGGCTGCTACTTACTGCCAGCCGCCGCCGAGCGCTTTGTAGAGCTGCACTACGCTCAGTAGCTCGCTCAGGCGGACCTGCGCCAGCGCGAGCTGGGCTTGGAATAAGTCGCGGTCGGCGTCGAGCGCGTTGAGCTGTGTGTCAACGCCACCGCGATATCGAAGGTAGGCGAGCCGTTTCCGGTCCTCGAGAGCGGTAACAAGTTTCTCTTGCTCCACCCGGCTTTCGCGGGTTCGCTGGTGCGCGATCAAGGCATTCGAAACATCGCCGAATGCAGTCTGAATGGACTTCTGATACTCGACCAGCGCGCTATCGCGCTCGGCTTCGGCGAGTTTGACGTTGGACTTGAGGCGGCCCGCGGTGAAGATGGGCTGTGTAACTTGGGGAACAAAGCTCCACGCGCTGTTCGGTCCGGAAAAGAGACTCGATAGTTGAGTGCTTTGGCCTCCCAGAAACCCGCTGAGACTCAGTACGGGGAAATAAGCGGCCTTGGCGACGCCGATGTTGGCGTTGGCGGCGATGAGCGCCTGCTCGGCGGCCCGAATGTCGGGGCGGCGCTCGAGCAAGGACGACGGCAGGCCGGCGGGAACTTCGGGAGGCATTTCCTGCTCCATGAACTTGCGTCCGCGGACGACGGTGTCGGGATTTTTGCCGAGCAGCAAACTGATCTGATTTTCGGTCTGCTCATCCTGCTCCTGCAGAGTTGGAATGCTTTGGGCCGCGCTCTCGACCAGTTCTTCGGCCTGGCGAAGATCGAGCAGCGTAGCTACGCCGCCGCCCTGCCGCTCTTGCACCAGGACCAGCGAATCACGCCGCGATTTTAGGGTTGCCTGCGATATCTCCAGTTCGTAGTCGTACTGCAGCAGGCTGAAATAGTTGCCGGCAACATCGCTCACCAGAGTACTGACCACGGCCTTGCGATTCTCTTCCGCGTTCAAGAGACTGGCGCGCGCGGCTTCCGTGGACCGGCGAAGGCGGCCCCAGAGATCCACTTCAAACGAGAGTAGATTGAGCGACGCCTCGCCCCAGTTGCGATTCTGATTGGGGAGAAACGAGACCGGGAGAGGCGTCTGGCCGTCGCGGGAGAGACGCTGAATTTCCGGACCGCCGCTAGCGTTCACTTGCGGAAGCTGGTTCGAGTGGACGATCCCAAGATTGGCGCGCGCCTGGTCGACGCGCGCTACCGCGTCGCGCAGATCGTAATTCTGTTCGAGCGCGGTGCGTATCAGCTCTTGCAGCTTTTCGTCTTTGAATACCTCGAACCATTTGAGGTCGGCCAGCGAAGCTGCCTGAGGAGCCGGCAATGGCTCCGGGGCGCGAAAGGTTTGAGGCGTGGCCACATTGGGCCGCACATAGTTTGGTCCCACCGTGCAACCAGTCAATAGACCGGCAGCGACTGTCACTGCCATCAACGGGTATCTCATGTCAGTCTCCCTCAGCCATGGCCGGCGTCAGACCGGGCTCGGGACTCTTGGCGCCGGATAACTTCTCGACAACATAGAAAATTGCGGGAATCAGGAAGATGCCGATGGCGCTGGCGGCAAGCATTCCGCCGATTACGGTAGTGCCCATGATCTGGCGGCCTACCGCGCCCGCGCCCGAGGCGGTCCACAACGGCAGGCAACCCAGAATGAACGCGAACGAGGTCATGAGGATGGGGCGCAGACGGATGCGGGCGCCTTCGAGCGCGGCTTCGGCGAGACCCATGCCGCCTTCGAACTTGTCTTTGGCGAACTCCACGATAAGGATCGCGTTCTTGGCGGCCAGGCCGATCAGCATCACTAAGCCGATCTGCGAGTAGACGTCAGTCTCAATCTGAATCATGTACTGGGGCAGGTAGAGACTCATTATCCAGCGCCGCAGCCACAAGACTGAAAACGCGCCGAAGATCGCAACCGGCGTGCTGAGCAAGACGCTGAAGGGCAGCGTCCAACTCTCATACAAGGCGGCGAGAATCAGGAAGACGAACAGCAGAGAGAACGAGAAGATGACCCATGTGGGCAGACCCTCCTGAGCTTTTTTCTCCTGAAAAGACATGCCCATGTAGTCATACCCCATCTCGCGCGGCATGGTTTGATCGAAGGTCTCTTCGAGCGCCTTCATAGCCTGCTGCGAACTGTAGCCCGGAGCGGCGCCGCCGATGATCTGGGCCGAGCGGTATAGGTTGTAGCGCATGGTGAACTCAGGGCCGGGGCGCGATTCGAACTTAGTGAGCGCAGACAGGGGCACCATGGCGCCCTGCGCATTGCGGACGTAGAATTGGCCCACGGCATCCAGGTTTTTGCGATACTCGGCTTCGGCCTCGACATAGACCTGCCACTGGCGGCCGAAGCTATTGAAGTAGTTCACGAACAATCCGCCCATGTAGGCCTGAATGGTGCGATAGAGGTCGGGCAGAGCGACGCCCTCTTTAAGGGCCTTTTCGCGATCGACGGCGAGATACTCCTGCGGCACGCTGGGCAGGAAGGTGCTGATGATGCCCGGCGCGATCTCCGGCCGCTTGGATGCGGCGGCCATAAACTTCTGCACATTGTCCGCCAGGAACTGCACATCTTTACCGGCGCGGTCTTCCAGCACGAAGGTGAATCCGCCGGAGGTGCCGACCCCGGGAATTGCGGGCGGCGGGAAGCTCACGGCGAACCCATCGGGGAGAGTCGAAAGCTGCTGGTTGACGTGCTGTACGATCTCGTTATATTGCGTCTGCCGGCTGTGCCGGTCTTTCCAATCGTCGAGAGTCACGAAGAACAGACCGGTGTAACTGGTACTTACAAAACTTAGAAGGCTGAAGCCGGCGACCCGCGTCACGTACTTGATGCCGGGCGTATGGAGCAGGGTCTGTTCCACCTTGGCGGCGGCCGCCTCAGTCCGCTCAAGCGACGACGCGTTGGGCAGTTGCAAGTGCATGAACATGTAGCCTTGATCTTCACCCGGCAGGAAGCTGGTTGGCAGTCGCGAGCTGAAGAATGCCGCGCCCGCGCCGGCTACCAACAGGATGGCGAAGGCGAAGGCGCTCTTGCGGAGCAGGGCGCCGGACCAGCGCAAATATCCGTTGGTGGCGCGAGTAAAAACGCGGTTGAACCCGTCAAAGAAACGGCGCAACAGACCGCGGCTTTCTTTTTTCGGCTTGAGCAGCAAGGCGGAAAGCGCGGGGCTGAGAGTGAGTGCATTGAACGCCGACAGGATCACGGCAACCGCGATGGTCACGGCGAACTGCTGATACAAGCGTCCGGTGATGCCTGGAATGAAAACCGTGGGCACGAAGACCGCGGAAAGCACGAGCGCAATTCCGATGACTGGACCGGAGATCTCTTCCATGGCTTTCAACGCCGCGGATTTTGGATCCATGCCCTCTTCCATGTGGCGCTCCACCGCTTCTACGACGACGATGGCGTCGTCAACTACCAGTCCGATGGCCAGCACCAGGCCGAACAGGGACAGAGTGTTGATGGTGAATCCAAAAACCGGGAACAGCATGAAGGTACCAATCAACGACACTGGCACCGCGAGCAAGGGAATAAGTGTAGCGCGCCAGCCTTGCAGGAAGAGATAGACGACCACAGTGACCAGACCTATGGCAATCAAGATTGTCACTACGATGTCATGGATGCCCTCAGTGACCGACTCCGTAGTATCGAGAGAGACTACATAATCGATGTCCTGAGGGAAGCGCTTCTTAGCTTCTTCCATCAGCTTGCGGACTCCCTTGGCGGCATCCACGGCATTGGTTCCAGGGAGCTGATAGACGGCGATAATCGCGCCCGGCTTTCCGTTGATACGGCCGGTAAGCGTGTAATCGTTCGCGCCGAGCTCAATGCGCGCTACGTCGCGGACGCGTACGATTCCACCGTCGGGCAGCTCGCGAACGATGATACTGCCGAATTCTTCGGGCGAAGTAAGACGGCCTTGAGCGCGCACTGAGTAAGTGTATTCCTGACCCTTGGGAGTGGGTGAGCCGCCTACCTGACCGGCGGGGTTCACAGTGTTTTGGGCCTGAATCGCCGAGACTACGTCAGTGACAGTGATGCCCAGCTTGGCAAGCTGGTCGGGCTTAATCCACAGACGCATGGCGTATTGGCCGGCGCCGAACACCTGGACGTTGCCGATGCCGGGGACGCGAGTCAACTGGTCGTTCAAATTGATATAGGAGTAATTAGCGAGGAAGTTTCCATCGTAAGTTCCATTGGGCGAGAAGAGCCCCATCACCATGAGCGGCGAAGTGACAGACTTCTGTACGGTGACGCCGAAGTTAGTCACGTCCTGCGGCAATTGGGAGGCGGCCTGTGTTTCCCGCATCTGCGTCAGGATCAAGTCGGTGTTAGGATCGCTCTTGACGTCGAAGTCGACGATCATAGTCATCTGCCCGTTGCCCGCCGCATTCAGCGAGTACATATAGTTCAGGTTGTCGACGCCGCTCATCTGCTGTTCGATGGGCGTGGCGACCGACTGCTCGATAGTTTGGGCGTCGGCTCCTACATAGTTAGCGCGAATCTGTACCTCAGGAGGCGCGATCGCCGGGAATTGCGCTACCGGCAGCGTCGCGATGGTCACCGCGCCGACGATCACCATCAGTATGGCGATTACCATGGCGACAATGGGACGGTTGATGAAAAACTTCGACATTACTTCGCTCCCTTTTGGCTCGACAGAGGATTCACCAGTACGCCCGGGCGAATCTTAAATAATCCATCGGTAACGACGCGCTCGCCCGGCTTCAATCCCTCTTCAATCACCCAATCGGAGCCGATGCGATCGCCAACCTTGACGGGCGTGAAGCGAATGGTGTTGTTCGGATCTACCACCGCGACCAGATAGGCGCCCTGCGTGTCAGTGACGGACCGTTGCGGAACCAGCAACGCGCCTGTGCGGACGCCGATGGTGGCGCGGACTTTCGCATACTGGCCGGGGCGCAGCTTGTTGCCGGAGTTGGGAAAGAGGCCGGTCAGTTGAATGGCGCCGGTGCTGGGATTGACTTCGCGATCGGCGAATGAGAAGCGCCCTTTCTGCGGGTACACGCTGCCATCGGCGAGGATGATCTCAAGCTGCAACTGGCGCAGAGCCGCATCGCTGCGAGTGAGGCTGATATATTCCTGCTCGCCTACCGTGAAGTTAGCTTTGATAGGATCGAGCGTCGATACGGTAGTGATCGCGTTGCTGGCTGGACCGACCAGATTGCCCACCTGCACCGTCGCCACACCGGCAATGCCATCGATGGGTGAAGTAAGTTTCGTGAACTCCAGATTCACCCTGGCCGTTTGGACCGCAGCGGCCGCAGCCGTGACTCCCGCCTGTGCCGCCTCAATCTGCGCCTTGGCGGTTTCCACCTGGGCCTGGTAGGCGGCGACTTGCGCCTGCATGGATCGATTGGTCTGGCTGGCATTATCCATGTCCTGTTGCGTGATGGCTTGCTGCTGGGCGAGCGGTGTGTACTTATCCTCGTCCATCTGCGCTTTCCGCTGATTGGCTTCGGCGCTCAAGAGCTGCGCCTGCGACTGCACCAACCCGGCCTTGGCCTGCGCGGTTTGCGCGTTGGCCTGCGCCAGTTGTCCGAGGGCCTGATCGAGCGCGGCCTGCAGGGGTCTGGGGTCGATCTCAAACAGCAACTGTCCCTTGCGCACAAACGAACCTTCGGCGTAATTCTGCTTCAAGAGATAGCCGGCAGCCTGCGCCTTGATATCGGCGTTGACCATGCCGGCGAGCGTGCCGATCCATTCGCGAACAATCGGGATATCCTTTTGCTGAACCGTGGCGACCTCGACATCCGGAGGCGGTGGAGAGCCGGCCGCGGTCGAGTTTCCCGCGCAGCCGGCCATGCTCAGCGTCACTATGCCCAGCAGCAACCCTACGACTAACAACGTCATCCGATCTTGAGATTGACTCTTCACTGTTACTCCCTCTTAGTTATTTGCGCTCTCGGCGAGCCGAGCATCTTCCTCTACTTATCAGTCGAACGAAGATCCGCCGGATCGACACGACGAATCAAACTTCTTTGTGGCGACGAGGCCGAGCGGCCGCAGGCGAGGAACGCACGGAGTCCCTAGTGCCGCATGGTTCGGCCACGCCGGTCAAACACCTGATCGACCGACGCAACGGCCTCTCACCCCTGCTCTTCAGGTTCTGGAGCAGGTGTTTAGTATCGACCCCAGTCGCGACAAATTCCACACCCGCGCTGCGCATTTGCGAGAGGAGTCTTTCTCCGTCTTCGTCGATGAATGTCACATCGCTCAAGTTTACGACTGCGCCCGATCCGGCGGCGACGCGGCGCGCATGCTCCCAACAGGAACGGAGCTCCTGGACCCAGGGCCCTGCCAATTGGCCGCAGAGCGTCCATTGTTGTCCGGAATCGGTCTGTGAGTAAGAGATGCGTAACATGGGCGCCTAAGATGCGACGTTTTGATGGGCGCACGCCGACCGCCAATGGTCGCGGCGCCTTCGGTGGCTCGCATGTGCTTGATGGAGCAGGGAATTCTCGAGATAGCCTGGCGGGTTTGGCAGCGTTTTCGGCAAATGCCGACGACTGGCTCCGACTGGCTGCCGGAATCTCGGCAGCAGGGGGCATTGCAGGAGGCTGCGAGCGGACTGTCCGTTTTTGGGACTGGGGTCGTTTGGTATTTCTGGGGGCCGACGCCGGTGGTTTGGGGCGCGCAGGTCGCGATGGAAAGGAGCGCGCGTTGTTTGTGCCGGAATCGTTGTGTTTTCATAGAGATAACTGCTGTGATGCGTGCGTGACCGACCTTGAGACTCGCGCTGTGAAAAGAAGCACCGGCTCGGTTTTTGATTTGGGACGAGGTGGATTTGTGTGGTCCAGAACGCTGTAACGGCTTGAGACCGTGAAAGGCTTTGGGTGAAAAGAGAGCCCCTTATTTAAGTATACAGGATGGAGAAAAGCGCTTTGGGGGTTTGTCTGTTGTTTTCAGGGCGATGCGGGCAGTGACGGGTGTTGCGGCGAGGATCGGGAATTTGGGCGATCAAGGCGGACGCATCGATATAGTGGCGTTGCGTCCCGGCGCCTCGGGAATGCCAAGCTAACTACCTTGGCCCGACACTGTTCATTTAACCGTCCGATTTCAAAGCGCGTTCACACGAGTGTGAACGCTGCACGCAGGAGTGCGTGCGCCACGAATTTGGGTCGGCCGGTAGATTCGGCTGGGCCGTGCCCGCACTTGCCGAAAAACTCAGTTTCCTGCCCCGGCCGGACGCGCCGGCGGCGTCTCTGTCGTCGTCTGCACCAGCTCTTTCAATTTGCGGTCGCTGAGCGCCTTGTTCACGCGCGGCAGGTCGCTCTTCAGAATGGCGTCGAGCTTCGCCTGCTCGTCGTGCAGCCGCTTGGTGAGTAAGTCGTAAACTTCATAAGATCCGGCGGTGGGTTTGCCGTCGCCGTGCTGGATAGTGCTGCTCAACGCGGCAATCTTGTTATTCAGCTTGATGGGGAAATTCAGCGGGTCCTGCCCGCTTTGATTTCGGACCTGATAGACATCCTCTTCCACGACTGTGATCTTGTCGCGGAAGCCATCGAGCGCAGTCTTTAGCGCCGCATCCTTATTGTCCTTGAGTCTCTCGTCCATTTGCCGCTTGAATTCGCGGATGATGATCACCATGTCATTGGACGCGCTCACTTCGTCGCGTACCTTCATCGCCAGGTCGAACTGCTCCTTCAGATCGGCGACGGTGACGTTATCGAGGCGCGGGTCTTTTTCCAGCACGATGTGGTCGGTGAACACTTGCCCATCGACGTTCAGGCGCACTTCATAGGTCCCGGGAACGGCTTCGGGACCTTGCGTGTTCGCGCCCCAGAAGACCATGCCGTTGAAGGTCTTGGCGCCGGGATAACGCATGTCCCACTGGAAGCGGTTGAGCCCGGCTTTGTCCGGCGGCGTGGGATTGCCGCCACGTCCGCGGCCGCCACCGCCGCCGCCACCCTGGTCGGCTCCTTCCTCGGGAGCGGCTCCCGGCTCCGCGGCCGGTTCGGCGGCAGCAGCGCCTCGTCCGCCTCTTCCGCCACGTCCTCCGCGGCCGCCTGCCTGGTCGTTGGGCGTGCCGGTGAAGGTGCGAACCACCTGGCCTTTTTCATCCACGATGTCGATAGTCACCTTCTGCGCCGGTTTCGACAGGTAGTAATCGATGCGCGCCTCACTCACGTTGCGCTCAGCCGCCGCGGAGTGGAACAGATGCGCGGTCTCAGTGACCAGCGCCGGCGTGAACTGGCGAACCGGCGTAATATCGTCGAGTACGTAGAACGAACGCCCGTGCGTGGCGATCACCACATCGTCGCCGTTAATGACAATGTCGGAAACCTGTGTGTCGGGCAGATTCAAGCGGATCGACTGCCAGTTGTCGCCGTCGTCGAACGATACATAAATGCCATGCTCGGTTCCAGCGAACAGCAGTCCCTTGCGCACCGGATCTTCGCGCACCGCCTGCACGAAATCGTTCTCGGGGATTCCGTTCACGATCGCCGTCCATGTCTTGCCATAATCGTGCGTGCGATAGATGTATGGCTTGCGGTCATCCATCTGATAATTCTTCACCGCGGCGTAAGCCGACGCGGCATCGATTGGCGAAGCGTCAATCAGGCTCACGCGGCCATAATGCGGCATCCCCGGCGGCGTGATGTTGTTCCAACTCTGGCCGCCATCGCGCGTGATCTGGATCAGCCCGTCGTCGGAGCCGGTCCAAATCGTGTTCTCTTCTTTGTGCGACGGCGCGATGGTGTAGATGGTGCCGTAGATTTCCGGCCCATTCTGATCGTGCGTGATAGGGCCGCCGGAATCGCCCAGCGTCTTCGGATCGTTGCGCGTCAGGTCGGGGCTGATCTTCTGCCAACTGTGGCCCTCGTCGGTGGTCTTCCACAAATGCTGCGACGAGGTATAGATTGTGCCCGCGTTCAGGGGCGAGAAAACGATGGGGAACGTCCACTGCCAGCGCTCGGGCAGCGAGCCGGCCGATTCGCCGGAGAAGAACAGCGGATAGACTTGCACGTCTTTCGAATAGTTAGTGCGCCGGTCAAAGCGCGTCAGCAGCGCGCCCTGGCTGCCCGCATAGAAGATGTTCGGATTCACCGGATCGGGCGCGATGTATCCGCTTTCGCCGCCACCAGCGCTATAGGTGTTGCCGCCGCCACGTCCACCGCCGCCGCCGCCACCCCCGCCGCGTCCGCCGCCGCCGCCGGGGTTGGGCACGCAAATCGTCGAGCTATCCTGCTGCGCGCCGCAAACGTGATAGGGAATTTCATGCGTCACGGCCACGTGATAGAGCTGCGCGGTGGGATACTGTTCGCCGGTCCAACTCTGGCCGCCGTTGATGGAAACCGCGGCGCCGCCGTCATTGCTTTCAATCATGCGCAGCGGGTTGTTGGGGTCGATCCACAAATCGTGATTATCGCCGTGCGGCGTCTGCACCGCGCGGAAATTCTTCCCGCCGTTGGTCGATTTGAAGAACGAAGTGTTCAGTACGTAGACCGTATCTTTCGCCTTGGGATCGGCGTAAATCCGGGTGTAGTAGAAGGCGCGCTGCCGGACGTTGCGCTCTTCGTTGATCAGCTTCCAGGTTGCGCCCGCATCGTCGGACGAATAGACGCCGCCGTTGGCGTTCTCAATGATGGCGTACACGCGGTTGGAATCCGCGCCGGAGACAGCCACGCCGATCTTTCCGATAATCCCCGGATCGCCTTCCTGTTTCAGCCCCGTCTTCATCGAATTCGGCCCCAGCTGCGGCAGGCCAGGGTTGCGCGTAATCTCTTTCCACGTGTCGCCGCCGTCCACGCTCTTGAACAGGCCGCTTCCCGGACCGCCGCTGGTCAAGCCCCACGGCGTGCGATTGACGTCCCAGATGGCGGCGAAGAGCACGTTGGGATTGTGCGGGTCGAAGCAGAGATCCACCGCGCCCGAATGCTCGTCGCGGTAGAGAATCTTCTGCCACGTCTGGCCGCCATCTTTCGAGCGGAACACGCCGCGCTCCGCGTTGGGCGCATACGGATGGCCCAGCGCGGCCACATAAACGATATCCGGATTGGCGGGGTTCACGCGAATGCGCGAGATGGCCTGCGTATCGGCGAGGCCCGTGTGCTTCCAGGTTTTGCCGGCGTCGATGGATTTGTAGACGCCATCGCCCTGCATGATGTTGCCGCGCAGCTCGGTTTCGCCCATGCCGATGTAGACCACATCGGGGTTCGATTCCGACACCGCCACCGCGCCTACCGATGAGCTATCGATCTGGCCATCGGTCACGGGCCGCCAGGTGAGGCCGCCGTCGTTAGTCTTCCACAATCCGCCGCCAGTGGCGCCGAAGTAGTACTCCAGCGGCCGGCTCGCGCTGCCGTCGGAAGTAATGGAGCGGCCGCCGCGGGCTGGGCCGATGCTACGCCATTGCAGCGAGCCGAACACGGCGGGGTCAATCGCAGGAGTCGCGGAGAATGCAGCTAAAGCAAAAAATGTGGCAGTGAGACGAAGGTGCTTCATGGAGAGCAATTATAGCGTGGCGCGGCCCCATGTCTGCCTTTGGCTTACCGTTCTTGATCGCGCCGGAAAAAGTGCGCCGAATCGCAGCCGCGCTCACGTCGCAGCGGATTTCGTGCAAACCTACCTGGCGCCGTTGACTGCCGCGGCGCCCTTCATGTGAACCAGCACGCCGGGCGTTCTCAGTCCGTCGGCCGCCGTCCCGGCCGCTGCAAAGGTGCGGAACTCGTGGGTCACGGTCCGTATGGCCGCCCATCCGTCACCCGAGCGCAAAATCCGTCCCGTAATGAACAATTGCATCGGCGCCACGTTCAGCAGCAACATCGGCCACGCGATCGCCAACTCCACGTTCAAACCGGACGGCATGGCGCGGCCTGCCTCAAAGCGGATGCCTCCGCTCGACATGTTGACGGTGCATCCCGTTCCGGTGTCGATGGTCCGCCGCCGCCGGACCAGTTTCCAGCGTAGCTGCAGTTGCATTCCGTAGCGCTTGTCATGACGGCGCTCGCCGCCGATGCTTTCCATTTGCTGCACGTCGTCACCCCAGGTGTGAATTGATCGCATACTTTCCAGCAACTCTCGTTTTGCGCCGTCGAACTTCATTATGCGAGGGTTGTGCCTGAGTTTAAAGTAATGGGGGTACCAGAAGTTGCTAGACCGGTTCTAAGGAAACTCCCGATGCCTTTGGGATATAGTCAATAAGTGAGAGGATCGCTAGCCCCGATAACGCTGCGCGGCGGCCAGCGCGCCGGCCAGCACCTTGGCGCGTAACTCGTGTGGTTCCATAGCCTCAACGTCCCCACCGAAGCTGAGCGCAAACTGTATCGCCTCTTCCTCGGCATCGAATCGTAGCCGCACGCGCACGTAGTCCCCTTCGGGAGTTTCCCCCTCCAGCCGCCAGCCACGGTACCGAACCCAGCGCATAACCCGCGGGTTCGCCAGATACGTGGCGTAGTATCGCGGCAGCTTCTCGCGGAATTCTCCGGCCGACCGTTCCCAATAATCGGCCGGATCGAACTCCGCCGGGCGTTGGCAAGGCTGGTCGAGAAGCGCCGCGCTGGAAATCCGCGACACGCGATAGGTCTTGGTCTCGCCTTCGACCCGCGCGATCAGATACCACACGCTCCCTTTGGCCACCAGCCCCAGCGGATCACCCTCGCGCTCGCCGGGCTCCGCCAGCACCTTTTGATACGTAAACCGCACGCGCCGCTCGCGCCACAGCGCATCCAGCAGCACTGGCAGGCAGGCAATGGATTCGGCCGGGTCGCGCCACCCGCGGGTATCGATCAGAATCCGCTGCCGCGCGAACTCCGCCTGTTGCCGTGCGGCCGCCGGCAGCGATGCCTGCAGCTTGATGAAAGCCGCTTCCGCGTCGCGCGTCAAGCCCAGGTCCGCCATCAAGCGCTGCGGCCGCGCCAGGAACAAGGACTGAATCTCCGCCTCGCTCAACCCCGTCAGCTTCGTCTGGTATTCCTCAAGCAGGCGCCAGCCGCCGCCCGCCCCGCGTTCCGCAATCACGGGCACGCCCGCGCCGCTCAGCGCGTCCATATCCCGCAGAATGGTTCGCTCGGAAACCTCCAGGCGCCTGGCCAACTCGCGGGCCGTGACCCTGCGCTGCACCTGCAATGAAAGTAGAATCGACAGCAGCCGGCCGGCGCGCATGCACCAACTTTATCAGCCAAACATGACACCCGGTGTCAGGAATCGCGCCGTACACTGATCCGGTATGAAGCCCCCTTCCAGCATGAAGTCTCTCGAAGGAAAGATCGCCATTGTTGCCGGCTCCAGCCGCGGGGCCGGTCGAGGCATCGCTCTCGCCCTGGGCGACTCCGGCGCGACCGTTTATGTAGCCGCACGCACTTCGCGAACCGGACCGAAGCCGGCGGACAAAGCGCCCGGCACAATCGAAGACACGGCCGAGCAGGTGACCGCACGCGGCGGCAAAGGCATCGCCGCTCGCGCCGATCTGAGCGATACGAAACAGGTGGCCGCCCTGTTTCAGCGAGTCGGGAAGGACCACGGCCGTCTCGACCTTCTGGCCAACTCCGTGTGGACAGCGGACTGCATGGCCGTGTGGTCCCAAAAATTCTGGGACCTCAGCGCGGACCTTTGGAGTGACGCAGCCGGAACTATCGGCGCCTGCTGGCTGACCAGCGTTCACGCCGCGCGCCTGATGGCGGAGAAGCGCGGCGGCCTCATCGTTCATGTCACTGACAATCTGCATCCCGATCCGTCGGCGTGGCGCGGCCAGATTCTGCACGATTTGGGCCACGAATCTATCAACCTGCTGGTGATGGGGATGAGCCGCGAGGGCAAGGGCGCGAAGATCGCGGTGGTTGGATTAAATCCCGGCTTCATGCGCACCGAGCGCGTCCTGATGCACATGACCACCGCCGCCCGGAAGAAGCAACACCGCTTCGACCTCAGCGAATCGCCCGAATACATCGGCCGCGCCGTGGCGGCTTTAGCGGCCGATCGCCGCGTGCTTCAAAAGACCGGGCAACTGCTTTGGGCTTGCGATTTGGCCCGGGAGTACGGCTTTACCGATATCGATGGGCGCTTCATTCCGCGCTTCGATCCGAAGGCTCCGTTTCAGGACTACCCGAAATGAACGCCACCCGTCGCGCCGCGCTCGGATTCCGGGCGCACTCCGGTTGGGCGGCTCTGGTTGTCGTCACCGGCTCAGCTGGCGCTGCCGCTGTACTCGAACGCCGGCGAATCCAGATCGCCGACCCTCGCATGAATGGGTCTCTCCAGCCCTATCACGCGGCGAAAGAAATGCAACTCGCCGAAGCCGAAGCGTTCCTCGATCGCTGCGGCGCGGCAACCCGGCGGATGGCCGAGACAGCCGTTCGCGAAGCCGCTGCGCAGTTGGCCGGCAAGGGCTACACAGTCGCCGGCGCGTGCGTGTTGCTGGGTTCAGGCCGGCCCGCGACCAGCCTCGCCGCGACGCTGCGCTCGCACCCGATGATCCACACTGCCGAAGGCGATTTCTATCGCGACGCTCTCAAAGCCGCTTGCGAGTCATGCGGCCTGCCCGTGCTCGGCGTGAAAGAGAAGGAACTGGTCCGGCAGGCGGCGGTTGCTCTGAATATCGCAGCGGACCAACTGCAGCTTCGCGCTGCCGAGCTTGGCAAGAGCATTGGGCCGCCCTGGCGCCAGGATGAAAAGCTGTGCGCTATCGCCGGTTGGCTCGCGCTCGGGAACCTCCGGTAGTTTCGCATCTGCCTTAGCCAGCCTGATATATACTTGCGAGAGTCCGGAAACCGATAAGGGGAATTCCGGGTAAGTACTCAGGAGGAAAAATGATACGAGAGTACATGCAGAAAGCCGCCACGATCGCCGTGGCATTGAGCGGTTCGATGGCTGGGACGATGGCGCAGGCGCAACCCAGCAGCTACAGCCCGAACGGCTGTCCAAACCTTCCGGGCTATACCGCGCTCAAGACGGCTCTCGATGCGGCCGTGGCCACCGAAACGAGCGGTCTCAACAATCAGATGTGGGCGACCATTGTCGACCGCGACGGAATCGTCTGCGCAGTCGCATTCTCCGGCGTTAACCGGGGAGCCCAGTGGCCTGGCAGCCGGGTCATCTCCGCCCAGAAAGCGAATACGGCCAATTCCTTCAGCCTGGACGCCTCTTCGTTCAGCGGCGGCTCCGGCCAGCAGCACGGTCTGGCGCTATCCACGGCGAATCTCTATTCGGCCGTTCAGCCAGGCGGCAGCCTCTTCGGCTTGCAGGAAAGTAATCCCGTGAGTACCGCAGTCGCGTATCAGGGACCGTCGTCGAGCTATGGCACGGCATTCGATCCGATGGTGGGGCAGAAGATCGGCGGCGTCAACGTGTTCGGCGGCGGCCTGGCGCTCTATGCGACTACGGCGGAGACGTTGGTTGGCGCCGTCGGCGTGAGCGGCGACACTTCATGCGCGGACCATAACATCGGGTGGCGTGTGCGTAATAACCTGGGGCTGGACCACCTGGCGAACACTTCCGGCGTTTCCGGCGATGTGACTCGCCCGGATAATATCATCTTCGACATTACGGCGAACCCCGATGGCGGCACTGGTATTAGCGCCGGCGGGTTTGGGCACCCCATGTGTCTCAACACGACTACTAACTATAAGACTCTTCCGGTGGTTAGTAAGTAAGCGATTGAGTGCGCGATTGAGTGACGCCCTTCGTGGGGCGGGATCCCCCGGTCTGCGGCTGACTCCTTCGTCGGTCTCTCGGGGACTTCGTGAGGCTGATTTTGCGGAGCGAAGAGCGGGTCCGGGGGACCCGCGCGGACCAGGGGGTCCGCCCTACAACTTGTGCTACAGCTTGTGCGGAATTTCCCGCGGTTTTTCCCGGCGCGCCGAGTACGTTATCATCGGAATGCCGGTCGGTTAGCCAAGGCCGCGCTTGGCTTTGGCGCGGCGCGGCTTGCCATGGCTTGGGAGTGACGGCCGGGAGGTTGCAGCCGTTAGCCCGACTCACATCGGCGACAGTTTTATACTCAGGACTGCGGCTTGCTAGCCATTGCAAGCTGTCCCGGCCGTAGCCCTGTCTTCGAGTCTGGAGGAGATGAAAATGCAGAGAATGAGAAGCGTCCCCGCGACACTGGCGATCTTGGCGGGCATTGTATCCGCCCCTGCTTTTGCTCAGGCGCCCCCGTCGTTCGCGCCGGGACAGTTAGACCAAATGGTGGCGCGCATCGCGCTTTACCCCGACCCGCTGGTGGCTCAGATCCTGGCCGCCGCGACCTACTATGGCGATATTCCTGCGGCAGCCCAGTGGGCAGATCAGCACCACTACCTTACCGGGCAGGCGCTTGCCGCCGCGATCGCCGCGGACCAATTGCCCTGGGACCCCAGCGTGCAAGCGCTGCTGCCATTTCCGTCCGTGCTGGACATGATGAATTCGGACATGAACTGGACCACGCAACTGGGCAACGCGTTCCTGGCCGAGCAACAGGGCGTGATGGACGCGGTGCAGCGGCAGCGGGCCGTCGCGCAGCGCTACGGGTACCTGAGGAGCAACGGCCAGATCGTGGTGAGCGGCGGGCCGTACATTACCATCATGCCCGTCGATCCGGGGTTTGTGGTGGTCCCCTACTACGATCCCGCGATCGTGTTCTTTGCGCCGGGGCCCGGGTTCGTGGTTGGCGGCGCGATCCGTTTCGGCTTCGGTGTGACCATCGGCGGGTTCTTCGGGCCGTGGGGCTGGGGAGGTGGAGGCATCCGCTTCGACTGGGGCGCGCACGCCGTCTTCCTGAACAACGCGCGCTGGGGCAGGAATTGGGCCAACCGGGCCAACTACGTTCATCCTTACCCCGGGATCCGTCGGCCAGGGCCGGGCGCAGCGCGTCCTGCCGAGGCGCATGGGCTGGAATCCCGCTCTGAAGAGGAGCGAAATGCGGCGCGCCAAGGCAGGGCGGCGCCTCGCGAAGTGCACCGCGGAGGCCGGCGCTAGGTCGCTTGCTTAGAAGGCCGCGATCTGCAGGCGAAAGCGCCGGTAAGTGGCAGGCGAAAGCGCCTGCCCCACAAGGACGCGCTCCAACGTGGGACAGACGCTTTCGTCCGGCAACCCCGCGAGCGCGCTTCCACACTGCGCGGCGGGTTCCTAAATCCTATGAAACGCCTTCAGTATCTCGCGCGTGGAATAATGCATTGCAATCGGCCGCCCATGCGGGCAGCTCATGGGGCAATCCGTCTCGGCCAGCGATCGTAGCAGCCACTCCATCTTGGTGGAATCGAGCCGCATATTGATCTTGATGGCGGCGCGGCAGGCAAGCGAAGCGCAAATGCTGCGGCGCAAATCCTCCAGCGATGCGTCGCGCAGCTCGGTTTCGGCGATCTCCAGAATCTCGTAAATCATCTTCTCCAGATCGGCTGCGCCCACAGCCGCCGGGGCGGCTTTCACCGCGATGGTCCGGTTGCCGAACGGCTCCGTCTCAAAGCCCGACGCGTTCAGCTCATCGGCGATGCGCGCGTAATCGATCTGCTGCTCCGCGGTGAGTTGCAGGATCAGCGGCATCAGCAGCCGCTGGGTTTCCACGCGTCCGGCGGCGCGCTGCTTCATGATCTGCTCGAAGAGAATGCGCTCGTGCGCCACGTGCTGATCGATAATCCAGAGCCCGTCGCGTCCCGCCGCGATAATGAAGCTCTCGTGGACCTGGCCCAGCGGGCGCAAATCGGAAAGCGCCGTGAGAGACGTCTCCGGCGCCGGAATCGAGCCGGCCGGAAATTCGCCGTGCGCATCGAGACGCCGCGAGAGCTTGCCGGAAGGCGGCGGCCCCGGCGTCACGTGGATGGGCGGCGCGCTGAAATCGAGCCGCGGCGAAGGGCCGGCCGCCGGGCGCAGCGAGAACTCCGGCAGCGCCTCTGGTGGCGCCCCTGGAAGCGACGGCGCTGCTGGATCGAGCACGCTCGCGTCCGCCGGCGGCTCGTTTTCGATCATCTGGCTGAATTCGGAATACGGCAACTTCGCTGCCGCTTGCGCCGGTGATGCCATCGCGGCCGGCGTGAACGATGGCGCGGGCCGGCTCTCCATCAAGCGCTCGCGCAGCGAGTCGCGCACAAAATCGTGGACGAACGTTCCGTGGCGGAAACGCACCTCGGTCTTCGATGGATGCACGTTGACGTCCACCTCTTCCGCGTCGCATTCGAGAAACAGCAGCGCGAACGGATACGCCGACGACGGCATCAGGTTGTGATACGCCGAGGACAGCGCGTGCAATAGCAGCCGGTCGCGAATCAGTCGGCCGTTCACGAAAACGTAGATGGAGTTGCGATTGCCTTTCTGCACTTGCGGCCGCGAGAAGAACCCCAACAGGCGGAACAGGCGCGTGGGCGGCTCATCGGGCTCGCGCCGGTATTCCGCGATGGCCTCCGACGGCGGCACGCTCGGCGCCGGCATGAACAATTCCTTCTCGCGCACGCCGATTTCCACCAGGTCTTCCAGCACCTGGCTGCCGAACACCTGGTAGACGCGCTCCCGGAGCGTCGCTACCGGCGTGACGTGCAGAAGTTCCATGGGTCCGCTGGTCAATTGCAGCGTCTTGTCCGGATGCGCGAGGCTGTAATGCGTCACCAGCGACGCAATGTGCGCCAGTTCGGTCTGCTCAGTGCGCAGAAACTTCTTGCGCGCCGGCACGTTGAAAAACAGATCGCGGACGGTGATCGCGGTTCCGCCGCCCAGCGCAGCCTCTTCGCATCGAAGCATTTTGCCGCCTGCGATTTCGATGCGCGTTCCGGTGGTCTCTTCGGCCGACCGCGTTTCCAGCACCAGGCGCGATACCGATGCGATGGAGGGCAGCGCTTCGCCGCGAAAGCCGAGGGTCGCGATCGACAGCAGATCTTTGACGTCGCGCAGCTTGCTGGTGGCGTGGCGCTCAAAAGCCAGCAGTGCATCGTCGCGCAACATTCCGCAGCCATCGTCGACGATGCGGATCAACCTGCGGCCGCCGGATTCCACTTCGATGCGGATACTGGTCGCGCCCGCGTCCAGCGAATTTTCGAGCAGCTCTTTGACCACCGAAGCAGGCCGCTCCACTACCTCGCCGGCGGCGATCTTGTTGGCGACCTGGTCGGGTAGAACGCGAATCCGGCCCATATGCGATGCCTCACTATAACTCCGCACGCGCGACGGTATATTAGGACTTGCATTGATCGTCCAATGCGCTCGCCCATGCGCCCGCCCATACGCCCGCCTGCGCCCGCCCCTCAACCCTTCTCGATCTGGCGCCCTCAGTACGCGCTGTGGCTGATTCTGGCGCTGGCGGCGTTCCTGCGCCTCTTCGAGCTGACCACCATTCCGCCGCCGCTTCATTTCGACGAAGCCATGAACGGCAACGATGCGCTGGAGAACCTGGAGACCGGCCACATGGATGTGTTCTATCCGCAGAATGGCGGCCGCGAGGGACTCTACATCGACATCGAAACCGCGCTGATTTACTTTTTCGGTCCCGAGCCCTGGCTGCTCCGGTTGCCTGCGGCCGTCTTCGGCATTCTGACCGTGTGGGGCGCGTACCTGCTGGCGGCCGAGTTGTTTTCCGCGCCCATCGGGCTGCTGGCGTGCTTCTTCATGGCCACCAGCTTTTGGCACGTGCTCTTTTCGCGTCTGGGATTGCGCGCGATCGGCGCCCCGCTCTTCGCGGTGTGGGCGCTCTATTTCCTGCTCGATGGCATGCGCCGCGCGCGCGATGGCCAGCCCGCTACCGCGAGAATTGTTTTGGCAGGCTTCCTTTGCGGGATGGGTTTCTACACATATATCGCCTACCGGGTGACGCCCGCGCTGGCGCTGCTGGTTTTCGTCGACTGGTTTATGCAGTCGCGCCGTAGCTCGCTCCGGTCGTTCGCGGTGTTCACTCTCACAAGTGTAATCACCGTGGCGCCGCTCGCCTTCTATTTCGTGCGGCACCCGGACGCACTGCTGCATCGCAGCGCGGAAGTTTCCATTTTCAATCAGCCGCATCCCTTCACCGAATTACTGTGGAACATCTGGAAAACAGTCCAGATGATATCTACCAGGGGAGACTTCGATTGGCGGTACAACATCGCGTTCCGTCCGGTGGTGTTCTGGCCCGTCGCGATGCTCTTTGCGGCCGGCGTGATCATCGGTATCATCGCGATTTGCCGGCGCGACGGCTGGTTTCCCTACTCGCTGATGCTGGCCTGGGTGGCATTGGGAGCCCTGCCCGCGGTGCTATCGAGCGAGAACATGCCCAGCGCGATCCGGTCCATCCTGATGATCCCCGCCATTTTCACCCTCGCCGCGGTGGCCGCGTTTCGCGCATATGAATGGCTGGCGCCGCGAGCGCCGCAGCAGGTTGTTAGCGCCGCATCGGCGGTGTTGTTTCTGGCTCTCAGCTTCGAGTGTTACCACAGCTACTTCGATGTCTGGGCGAAAGACCCCAACGTTCCCATTACCTTCGACGGGGCCAGTGTGGACATTGTCAATCGCATCAAAGCGCTTCCGGAAACGGCGCCGAAATACGTTGTGCCGGTCTCGCCGGGCGCGCCGATCGGCGTGCCGCCGCCCGCGCAGACGGTCATGTTCCTGACGCAGAGCTACACTGCGAAACAGCGCGAGGAAACCAATATCCACTACATCATCCGTCAGGCCGGCGACGCGGAGGACGGCATCGACTTCTGCCGCAAGGTGGCGCTCTCGGTCAAAGAGAACGTGTTCTGTCTGCAGGTGAACCGCAAACCGCCGCCGAAGTTCTGACGCTCCGGGACCAATTCCACGGGCTTCCTCGGCGTGAAAACGCCGACGATCCGCCGCATAATTTTCCCGACAATCCCATTGACAACGCTAATGAATTAGTACTACATAACTAGCATGCGTGTTTTTGCTTTTTTCGCCCTGGCCTGCGGCGTTGCGGCCCAGCAGCTTCCGCCCAACGCCGCGCCGCCGGGTATTGCCGCGCCCAGCATTGAGGAGACTCTCTCCGCGGCGAACACAAAGTACGTGGACCACGATTACCAGGCCAGTCTCGACTTATACGAACAGGCCCGCCAGTTGATTGAGCAAACGGCGCCGGAGAATCCGCAGCGTTACGAAGTGCTGAAGCGCCTCGCGGCGGTGAGTGGAGCGGCGGGCCAGTACAAGGCCGCCATCGATTATCTGCAGAGCGGCATCCAATGGCGCTGGGACCAGATTTCCCGGGACGATCCTGCCGTCCTCATCGACCGCGTGATGCAGGTGAATCTCTATCGCGCCATGGAGAACTACGCCCAAGCCCGCGTGGTGCTGTTATCGGTGATGTCCAGGCACCAAGGGCTCTCGGGATTCAGAACCGTGGCGATGGCCGACGACTACAGCCTGATGGGCCAGATCTACATGGACGAAAAGAATTTCCCCGACGCGGCCGAGCAACTGGAAACCGCGGCGGCGATTCGCGGCGCAGTCTCCGGCCAACTGGATGTTTCGCTGGTGCCCGATCTCGACCGCCTGGGCGCGGTCTACCTGGCGCTCCATACCTACGACAAGGCCGAATCCATCTTCCGCCGCACGCTGGTGATACGCGAATCCATACTGGGCAGCGAAAACGCCGATCTGCTGGCAACGCTGGACGGGCTGGCATATTCGTATTTCGGACAGAGCAAGTTCGACGAAGCCGAGCCGGTGTATCAGCGGTTGGTCCGCCTCTGGAGCAAGTCCGTGGGCGAGACACATCCGATGTTGGCGCTGGCACTCGATAAGGTTGGAATCTTCTACGCCGCGCAAAAGAAGAACGATCAAGCGAGGGAGGCTTTCGAGCGGGCCAACGCGATCCGCGCCAATTCGCTGGCCTCGGGGCTATCGACAGAGGCCGGGTATGCGCGCGAAGCAGGAGACCTGGCTACGGCGGCGGCGCTTTATGCACGCGCGGTGCGTGTGCTTGACCCGCCGAATCCGATTTATGACGCGGCCCGCACACAAGCCGCGCTGTACCTGGAAACGGTCGAGAACGCAATGGGGCCGAAGCCGGGGTCAAAGAAGGCCTTGACCAAGAAGTAATTGTGGGATTGGTCTCCTGGCCGCCGGCACGGAAAAGCATCGCCACCGGCCCGAACAGCTCTTCGGAGTGAGCGGGCGAGCCGGCGGGAGTGTCCCGTAAGGACGGTGGGTGCGCCGTAACTGAACGCTGATGCCGGTGATGCGGGTTAGATGCAACACTGTTCGCTTAACGCCTCCGGTTCGAACCGCGTTCACACGAGTGTGAAACGCTGCACGCAGGAGTGCGTGCGCCACGATTTGGATCCGCCTGCACTAAGTGAACAGTATTGGGGTTAGATGGACAACACTGCCGGCGAGAGCAGGTCGCCGAGGCCGATCTGGCGGAGTAACTCGGTGCGGACGCGGTCGGCGACGCCGTTGACGATCTCAGCGCCGTCCTGGGCCGGATCGATATGCACACGGAAAGGACGCTTTCCGAATGGCATGTCGACGACCTTGACGATAGCGCGGGCGACATCCGCAACATCTGCGTCGGCGGGCGCAGTCGCGGCTAACCCTTTGAGAATATCGTCGCCGAGTTTGGCGTACGGGCCGGCTTCGTACTCGGCAAACCGCGCCTTGTCGCCGGGTGAACCTGCGTGTGCGAAGTGATTCGTGCCTGAGGTGAACGCGCCTGGCACTACGATTGAAGTCTCTATCCCCCAACGAGCGAGTTCCGCCGCATAGCTGACTGCCAAAGCGTCCATCGCGGCTTTGGCGGCGAAGTAAGGCGCCAGATAGGGCGGCGTGCCGCCGCGCGTGCTCGAGCTGGAAACCCAGACCAGCAGGCCTCTGCGCTGCTTACGCAGTTGCGGGAGGGCCGCACGGTTCACGCGCTGCGTACTCAGAACATTGACGTCGTAAACGTAGGCAAGCTGCTCGGGCTCGAACGCTTCCGCGGGTCCGAAGACCATGTGACCCGCGTTATGAATCACCACATCCAAGCGGCCACTCTCGGCGACGATCTGCCTGATGGCCGCGTCTGTGGATTCCTGCGACGCGACGTCCAACTCGATCGCCCGCAGGTCCGCGTTGTGCCCGGCTGCGAACTTCCGGACCGCATCCACCTGGGGCGCGTTGCGTCCGTTTGTCTCACGCATGCTGGCGTACACTGTGTGACCGGCGTCGGCCAGTGCGCGGGCCGCCAGTGCGCCAAAACCGCTCGATGCTCCCGTAACTACGATGATGTTTTTCATGAC
>Ga0116129_1000093_pt1 | contig 67697 bp, 54 predicted proteins | sample June2015DPH_17_2_FD_89732 | JGI IMG/M metagenome (GOLD analysis project Ga0116129, IMG submission 89732) | Peatland microbial communities from SPRUCE experiment site at the Marcell Experimental Forest, Minnesota, USA - June2015DPH_17_10 | ecosystem: Environmental > Terrestrial > Soil > Wetlands... | reverse complement strand
TCAGTGGTCGACCTCACCTTCGTCACCGAGAAGCCGATCGACGTCAAGAGCGTCAACGCCGCCCTCAAGACAGCCGCCGAAGGCTCTCTCAAGGGCATCCTCGGCTATACCGACGAAGAGCTCGTCAGCTCCGACTTCAAGGGCAACGCACTCTCCTCCATCGTCGACTCCAAGCTGACCAAAGTCATCGGCAACACCGGCAAGGTCATCAGCTGGTACGACAACGAGTGGGGCTACTCCAACCGCGTCAAGGACCTGATCACCTTCCTTGTGAAAAAGGGCCTGTAGCCGCATCGAAACGAAGTCGTCATTCTGAGCGAAGCGAAGAATCCCCGCATTTTGAACGACGCGGCAAGATTCTTCGCTTCGCAACTTGTATGCCTAAATCGTGTAAACCAGGGAAGCCCACCCTCACCCAAAAATCGCTTCCGCATACGGGAACGGTCGCTTCAACTTGCTCCGCCAGAAGTAAGCCAGAATAATCACGCTCGCCACGGCCGCATACGCACACCAAAGCGAAGTGAACGCATACCGCTTGACCGCCATTACTGTCAGCAAAATCGCGAGATTTGCTGCGCCAAAAATCACCATATCCCGCACCTTCGAGAAGAACAGCGTTCCGCACGTCGCAATCACATACAAGACGGCGAGTACCGTATTGTTCGTCCCATCGTTGATGTAAACGATGCTGTTGTGCTCCACATAAATATGCAGTGGATAAGCAATCAACGCCCATAGCATATAAAGCGTGGTCACCGTCCCAACGGCCAGGAACGGAAGCATCCTCCTGCGACTCTTCCCATCCGGCTCAAACAGCAGCACAGCAAGCGGAATCAGGAACGGCAGAAGCCCCTGCGCGTACAACACAAACGCCGCTCCCATATTGTGAGTCACCGCAGGCGACAGAACTCCATCCAGCCCCAGCCACACAAATCCCTCGGTAAACTGATGCACAGCAAACAGCGTAGGCAACGATGCAAACAACAGCTCCCGCTTATGTTTCACCTGGGTCAGTGTCACAACCCCGATCGCCCCCAACCCAGCGCTTCCCACAAAGTTAGCCATCGCTGAAAAGCACACATTAGCCTCCTAAACATAGTTTCTGCTGACTCTGCAGATAATACCCGTTACTATTGAATCTTCTAAGGGCCACTGCGAATCTATCTTTTGGCAGCGAGTCCACCTGCCCGGATCGAGAACCCGATGGGTCGTCGCTTTCAGGAAATATCCTTCACCCCACTCGTCAAAGAACATCAAACAGAACATGGTAGCCGCCGCCAGTACGAACGCATGGAGAAGAGTTCGCCGCTCGGAGAGGACAAACTAGGCTCGGCGGAAGAGTATTTCATCCAGCATCGCGACAGCTTCTACATGGCCTCCGTCAGTGAGACTGGCTGGCCGTATATGCAGCATCGCGGCGGTCCGAAGGGTTTCGTTCGCGTCCTCAACCCCTCATTGATCGGCTTTGCAGATTACCGCGGCAACAAACAGTACATCAGCCTCGGCAACTTCGACCACGACAACCGCGTGGCCCTTTTTTTCATGGATTACCCCAATCAGACCCGCCTCAAAATCCTCGGCCGCGTCGAGATCCACGAGCACGACTCCCAGGCAGCCGAGCTCATTAAGTCCTTCCGCTCAGAAGGGGACGACGCCGTCATCGAGCGAATCATTCTCATCCACGTCGAAGGCTTCGACTGGAACTGTCCGCAGCACATCACGCCTCGCTACACCGTAGAGGAACTGGAAGAAGTGCTCGCCCCCTGTGCGCGAGAGGCTCGCGAAGCTGGAGACCGAAAACGCCCAACTGCGCGATAAACTGTGACAATCATGACCAGGCGCACCAATATCTCCGGCTCATCCCCCTTCGAGCCCATCATCGGCTTCTCCCGCGCTGTACGAATCGGCAACCAAGTCCACGTATCCGGCACCGGACCCGTTGGTGCAGACGAGGCCGACGTCGCCGAACAGACCGACCAGTGTCTCACCCTCATCGCCACCGCTCTGAAAAATGCAGGCAGTTCTCTCGAGCACGTCTACCGCACCCGCATGTACCTCACTCACGTCGAAGACTGGGAAGCCGTAGGCCGCATCCACGGAAAGTTCTTCAGCCTCATCCGGCCAGCCGCCACCATGGTCGTCGTCGCCGCCCTGCTCAACCCAAAATGGCGCATCGAGGTTGAAGCCGACGCATGCATCCCTGAATGAGACATTCACGACTACAATCATCTCGTCATGCAAACCGCGCCACCGGCCTCTCCGCAATTCGGTAAAGCCGTCGCTCTCTGCTGTCTCATCGCCGGTACCCTCGACATCTCCGATGCGTTCATCTTCTACGGCCTTCGCGGCGTCACTACCATCCGCATCCTGCAAGGAATCGCCTCAGGCCTCCTCGGTCGCGCCGCCTTCACCCAGGGAACACGCTCTGCTATCCTCGGCCTGCTACTGCACTACTTCATCGCGACGACCGTTGCCACCATCTACATCTTCGCCAGCCGCCGCCTTCCGCTCTCCCGCCATCCCTTCCTCTGGAGAGGCCTCTATGGCATCGGCGTCTATATCGTCATGAACTACGTCGTCATTCCACTCTCAAGGATCGGACCACGTCCCACCCCACCCCTCATCCCCCTCATCAATGGAGTTGCCGCGCTCATCTTCTGCATCGGCATTCCCACTGCACTCATCGCGCGCCGTTACATTCCGTATAAAAACACCTGAGTCTTCCCCTCCGGACTATGGCCTCAGTCATTTAACCGATATCATTGCCTTGCAAACCCAGTTGACCCATTCCAACCACTTGTAAGGAATCTGCATGTCAAAGCTGTCCATTCGCGACCTGGATCTCACCGACAAGCGCGTTCTCATCCGCGTCGGCTTCAATGTCCCCCTCAAGGACGGCATCATCACCGACGACACCCGCATCCGCGAGACCCTCCCCACCATCGAGTACGCGCTCCGCCACAAAGCCAAGGTCATCCTCTGCTCGCATCTCGGACGCCCCAAGGGAAAACCAGTCGCCAGCATGAGCCTTCGCCCCATCGTCGACCATCTCCGCGGTCTGCTCGATCACATTCTCGGCGACGACGAGAATGTTGCCTTCTCCCCCAACTGCGTCGGCGTAGTCGCAAGCGAGATGGCCGCCAACCTCGAATCCGGCCAACCTCTGCTGCTAGAAAACCTCCGCTTCCATCCTGAAGAAGAGGCTAACGACCCAGCCTTCGCAAAAAAACTCGCCAGCCTCTGCGACATCTTCGTCAACGACGCCTTCGGCAGCGCCCACCGTGCCCACGCCTCCACCGAAGGCATCACCCACTTCGTCAAAATCTCTGCCGCCGGCCTGCTCATGGAAAAAGAGCTCAAATACCTCGGCAAGGCCCTCGCCGAACCCGACAAGCCCTTCGTCGCCATCATCGGCGGAGCCAAGGTCTCCGACAAAATTCAGGTCATCGACAACCTTCTCGATAAAGCCGACGCCATCATCATCGGCGGCGGCATGGCCTACACGTTCCTCAACGCCCAGGGCCAGTCAACCGGAAAATCCCTCGTCGAAACCGACAAGATCGACATAGCCAAAGCCGCGCTCAAGAAAGCCGAAGCCAAAGGCGTGCGTTTCCTGCTTCCCGTCGATCACGTTCTCGCCGACAAATTCGCCGCCGACGCCAAAACCAAAGCCTTCTCCGGCAAGGGCGCCTTCCCCGAAGACATGATGGCCCTCGACATCGGCCCCAAATCCATCGCGCTCTTTGAAAGCGAGATAAACGAGGCCCGCACCGTTATCTGGAACGGCCCCATGGGCGTCTTCGAGATGCCCGCCTTCGCCCACGGCACCAATGAAATTGCCGCAGCCGTAGCCCGCAACCACGACGCAACCACCATCGTAGGCGGCGGAGACTCGGTAGCCGCAATCCAGCAATCCGGCGTCGCCGACAAGATCACTCACATCTCCACCGGCGGCGGAGCCAGCCTCGAATTCCTCGAAGGCAAAACCCTCCCCGGCGTCGCAGCACTTTCGGAGAACCAGAGATTTCGATAAAACTATTAGGCAAAGACACTCCTTGAATGTCTACCCTGTTTGGGCGACAAGTAACGCTGAGGCCGCAAAGAATGCAAATCATTTATGCTGCGCCTTTTCTTCTTCTTGCTGCAATATGTTTCTTTGTCTGCGCAGCGATGCCCAGCACAAGAAAAAATGCCCTTGTTATTCCCGTTGGAATTTTGTCGTTTGGCCTTGGCTCTCTCATCTGTTATGGAATCTTTGCACTGATCGCTTACTTACTTGGCCATAAGGGTCCAGCCAACTGGTGGTATCTAGCGCCATACATCGGCGGTGGCCTGTTGGTTGCTATCTGCTGTTCCGTCGTTTGGAGAAATGTCGTTGCATCATTGCCAGCTTCACTTGTCAAAATTGGATTGGTCTGCGCGACATTTTCGTCGCTATTGGTTTTTGTTCCTTTTTGTTCCTTTGGAATTGCTCGTTTCGTCACGCTAGACCGTAACAATCTTAGCTGGATGATAATTCCTGGAATTATCTGGTTCTCAGTTGCAGCGCTTATTTCAATTCAGTTAGTCAAAATTTTTGACCAATTTCGACCCAAAGTCTGGTGGCCGCTATTTTCAAGAAACTCACAAGCAACCGGAATTCATCAAGCATGAATCCCGAAATCACTCTGCCGCCGCTTTCCCTTTTATAGCTTCCCCAAAAAATGGAATACTAAAAACAAATGCGCAAACCTCTTATCGCCGCCAACTGGAAGATGTACAAGACCCCAGCCGAATCCACTGCCTTCCTCACCAGCTTCTTCCCGCTCGTCAAGCAAAACACCCAAGCAGAGATCCTCCTCTGCCCCGCGATGACCTCGCTCCCCACGCTGGTCGACGCTGCCCGATCCAAACCCATCTTCATCGGCGCCCAGAACATGCACTGGAAGAATGAAGGCGCCTACACCGGCGAAACCTCGCCCGTCATGCTCACCGCCATCGGCGCTACCCATGTGCTCATCGGCCACTCCGAACGCCGTCAGTACTTCGCCGAGACCGACACCACCGTCAACCTCAAACTCAAGGCCGCCCTCGCCCACTCTCTCACCCCCATCGTCTGCGTCGGCGAGCATCTCGAAGAGCGCGAATCCGATCTCACCCGCAGCGTCCTCGAACTCCAGGTCTCCGTAGCCCTCGAAGGCATAGATCCGGCCGTTGCCGCGCCCATCGTCTTCGCGTACGAGCCCGTCTGGGCCATCGGCACCGGCCGCACCGCCACGCCGGAGATCGCCCAGGACGCCCATCTCATCATCCGCGAACAGATCGCCAGATCCCTCACACCCGAATTAGCCGCCTCTATCCGTATCCTCTACGGCGGCTCCGTCAAGCCAGACAACGCCGGAATCCTCTGCACTCTGGCTGACATCGACGGCGCCCTGGTCGGCGGCGCAAGCCTCGACCCCAAATCCTTCGCCGACATCATCCACAACGCAACCAGCAAGCGCCAGGAATAAGAAAACCCCGCGGCAGGAATCGCTGCGGGGTTTCTCTAATCTCGCCAAACCGGCTGCGACGGTATAAACGGCTACACCTAGTGGACCACTCCAGCCTGATCCATCGGCCAGTACACAAACGCTGCCTTGCCATAGATCAGTTCCCGGTCCACCGGACCAAAGTCCCTGCTGTCGCTTGAGATCGACCGATGGTCTCCCATCACAAAATACTCATGCTGGGGTACGGTCATCTCCGGCTGCGACCGGTCGTCTTCAAACTGCCTCGGCACATACGGCTCTTTCACTCGTGCCCCATTCACATAAACCTCGCCATGATCGATCCGCAGCCTGTCACCCGGCAGCGCGATCACTCGCTTGATGTAGCTCTTCTCATGGTCATGCGGGTACAGGAACACCACCACGTCCCCCCGCTGAATCTCCCCCATCCGGTAAGCCAGCTTGTTGATGAACAGCCGGTCCTGATCCTCCAGCACAGGCAGCATGCTGGTTCCCTCCACCCTTACTGGCTGGTACAGAAAAATGATGATAAAAGCAGACACGACCACCGATACCACCAGATCTCGCAACCAAGAGTGCATGCCCCCCTTGGCCTTCCCTGGCGACTCACCAGCTGGCCTCTCCACCGAATCTTGCCCCATCTGTCCGTCCGTCTCCACGTCCTCTTTAGCCGCCTTCCATTAGACGCACCAGCAACCAGGATGCATCCAGAGTCACAAGCCTCTGCGGCCCGCCACAGCTAACCAATTTGCTCTGAACTGCCATCTTATATACCACGGGCCGAAAACCATGCTTCACCCGATTGGGAGCCCATGAGGCGTTTTCTTGACGCAAAAAACACCCCATCAAAGTGTCTCACTTCCGCCCATCGCAAAGTCTTTTATTTTCGCCACCACCGCCTTCCAACGGGTACACCCCCGCGCAACCTTTATTAGAGATTTTCCAAGCCCGTAGGAATAGAATGGTTTAAGCAGCATCGCAGGAAAACTTTATGGCAACCCTTACCATGCTAGAGCAGGCCCCGACACCGAAACCCGTCAATAGAGGCACAGAAGAATTCAAAGACCTCACGACGGAAACCGCAAATACCGCATCCGAAGGGCTGGATACCAAGTCTGCCCTCGAAATCGCGCGCATTATTAATCACGAAGACGCAAAAGTAGCCGCCGCGGTTAAAAAGGCGCTACCCGAGATCGCCATTGTCATCGATACCGTCGCTCGCTCTCTTCGCGACGGAGGCCGTCTCATCTACGTCGGCGCTGGCTCCAGCGGCCGCATCGCCTCGCTCGATGCATCGGAGTGCCCGCCAACCTACTCCACCGCGCCCGCGCAGGTTCAGTACATCATGGCTGGCGGCCCCAAAGCCCTTGCCTCAGCCTCCGATGTCAACGAGGATTCGCCCGAGATCGGCCAGCGTGACATCGCCCGCCGCCGACCCACCCGAAAGGACATTGTCATCGGCGTCTCGGCCAGCGGTCGCACCCCGTACGTCGTCGGGGCAGTCGAGTACGCACGCGCCCGCGGGGCCAAGACCGCCGCAATCACCTGCAACCTCAACACCCCGCTCGCCGACGTCTCCGATACCACCATCATCTCAGAGGTAGGTCCCGAGGTCCTCTCCGGCTCCACGCGCATGAAGTCCGCCACCGCCCAGAAGATGATCCTCAACATGATCACCACCGGCGCTATGACCCGTCTCGGATACGTCTACGACAATCTCATGGTTAACGTGCACATGAAGAACGCGAAGCTTGTCGAGCGCGGCATTCGCGTCCTCATGAAGGTCTGCGACATCGACCGGGAGACGGCCATCCGTACTATCAAATCCGCCGGAAAATCCATCCCCATCGCCGTTGTTATGCTCAAGGCCAACGTCGACAAGATGGAAGCCGTCCGCCGCCTCACCAAATCCGACGGAAACGTCCGCCTCGCCATCGACGACTCGCGCCTGGAAATCTAAGCTGCTTACGCGCTCTTTCTCTTCGCCGCACTCTTGGCAGTCGGCTTAACCAGACCGATTCCCTTCTTCGAATCCGCCTTCACACTTGCAGCGGGCTTCTTCGGAGCCTGCTTGCTCTCGCCGCTGTCTGCTCCGCCAAGGCTCTTCCGCAACGCATCCATAAGGTTGATGACCTTGCCCTTCGGCTCCGCGCCCTCATCCTTTGGCACCGGCATCTTGTTCGCCTTAGCCTCAACCAGCGCCTTCACTGCGACCTCATAGCCGTCCTCGAACTTCGACAGATCGAGCTTCATCGACTTCTTCGCGATCAACGACTCCGCTAGTTCCAGCGACTCCGCGCTAATATCCACCTTACTCAGATCGCGGAAATACTCCCGCTCATTTCGCAGCTCGCTGGAGTAACGCAGCGTGTACGCCATCATTCCTCCGTTAGCATCATCGCCTGCCGGGCGAATCGCAACGATGTTCTCGCGTCCTGCAAAGGAAACCTTGCCGATCGCAACCTTCCCACTCTCCTGAAGCGCCTTGCGGATAACGGCGAACGCCTCTGCCTGGCCGTCGTTCTCCGGAACGACGAAATAAGGCTTCTCAATGTACTCCGGGCGAAGCTCATCCATTGTTACAAACTGGCTGACGTCGATCGTATGTTTCGACGGCACCTTCAGGTTCTCAAGTTCGCTCGGCTCAATAAGGACGTACTCGCCCTTGCGATACTCATAGCCCTTCACGATCTCATCCTTGCCAACCGCCGCGCCGGCGGTCTCGCTATCGGAGTCCACCGCACTCTGCAGCACCTTCTGGTGCCGGATTCTCTCGCCCGTGCTTCGGCTTATCTGATGAAAGCTAATCTGATTCTTCGACTCGGTGGCCACGTAAAGCTGAACACCAAAGGAGACAAGAGAAACCTGGATTCGGCCAGACCAATAAGGACGCGCCATTTCATGCACCTCAAAACAACTGGTAGCTTAAATTATCCACAATCCGCGGCGAAATCTTCACGGAATTAGCTAATTACCAAGTATTCAAGACTCAAAACCTCCACCTTCGCCGGGTATTCGCCCCTACCGGGCACCTTTTGCTTTCTACCTCCTTCTAGCTGCCGATTTTTTCATCCAGTGTAAATGCCTCAATCTTGTTATTCAGGTCGCTCTCCGCGGCCTGTTCCTGTTGCTTCAGCGTAGCGAGATCACGCCGAAGCGCAGCCAGCGTATCCTCCTGCGTATTCAACTCGGCGGTGTAGCGTTTGGCTAACGTACGCTCTTCTGCACTGCCCTTCAGGGCGCCCAGGTTGTCCCGCACACGCTTCTGGTCCCCAATTAGCTGGTCGATTTCGCGCTGCTTGTCGGCGATCTGCGTGTTGAGTCCGGCAACCGCCCGCTTGGCCGACAGGACCGGCTCAAGCTGCTGCATCACCGCAGGGCTCGCCTTTGCGTTCTGAAGAAAAACGATAAGCTGCTGCTCGGAGGAGTCGACCAGCCGGAAATGCTGTTCGAACGTATGCCGCTCCCCGATGTGCAGCCGCACAGTCTGTTTCGCAGCCGTCGCAACCCGGAAACGATATGCGCCCGGGGTAGTCTCCTCCGGCTTAGGATCGGAGTCCAAATCCCAACCCGCGCGACGCGGCTGCTCGACAATCACCGTGCGCGCATCCGGCGCAGCATTGTGGACAAGGTACTCCACCTCCGAAACCTCGGCAGTGGTAGCGCGCAGAACCCCTTTGCTCGCCGAGATAGTCGTCACCCGCCGCGTATCGTTACGATGATCGACCGAAACCCGAACCGCCTGGTCCGCAGCATACGAGAGCAGCCGTCGTTCACCAGGATGAATCGTCTCCAGCAGCCCTTCCCCGCCAAACGCCCCATTCTCAACAATCGAAAACGATCCGCGATCGAGCGTAAGATCGGAAGAATTCGTGATCCACAGCGCCCGCAACGGCGTAGGCTCAGACGGCGACCAAAGCGTGACTCGCTCGGACTGAATCTTTGTCTGAAGAATAGGAACAAGCGCCGATCCATTACGTGGAATCGTCACAGGATCGGTAAGGTTGTAAGCAAAAAAATCATCAAAGGCAGCAGTTGTCGTATTCGGCGCAATGGACCTGGCAGCGATGGTCTCATAAGGAACCATGGGTCCAGCCGACATCGTCCCATGACTCGTATTGGCATTGACTCCACCGATTCTAAGAGGTCCGCCGCCGCTGTTGCCACCGGATCCAGACCCGATACCACCCATGACTGCCCCACCAGCTCCGACACCAACCCCATGGCCATTACCCGATGCCATTCCGGACCCTTCAGCAAATTCTGCCGCTACCGGACCGTCGCTTGCACTCACAGATTCCACAGCCGAAGCATGCGTCTGCGGCGTGAGCTGAGCATCCTGCGCGATCGGAATCTCAGGTCGTCGCGCATAAATCGGCTGCGCCAGCGGCTGAAGAAAACTCTGCGGCGACCCCGCGATCAGCGACAGCTGCACATTCTTCCAGTCCTCGCCCGTTGTATTGTCGACGACCGAGAAACCCTGCAGCGTCGCCATCTCAGTCTTATTCGACAAGCTACCGCTGCTGGCCTTTAAATCATCGGTAAACAGGATGCGATAGGTCGACTTCCAGACGGGTACCTCGGAGAGAAACGAGACCCGCAGATCGCGAGCGCCGGTACCGCGATCCGTCAACGTAAGATGACGCACCCCCTCCGTACGATTGCGATCAAGCAGTTCAAGATATGTATTGAGATCGCCGCGCAGCACCGTGTCAAGCAGCCGCACCGAAGTTGCGGGAGTAAGTTCAATCGTGCGCGTTCCACCGTCGGATACCACAGTAAGCAAACGCCGCGCGGCTGCTGTCTTCGAGCCATCGCCTTCAGGAACCATCCTGTCCTCCAGCGAAAGAATCCGTCCCGCAAATGGAGCGCCCGAACCCATAACCTCAACCCTCGCGCCGCGAAGCGAGTTATACAAATCCTGCTGTGTAGGCGCCTCGCCCAGCGAAAGCGGCAGCGCCCGCAGTTGCTGATCGAGCGGTGTCGTCGAGTTATAACTAGCCCCGGTGATCCGCCCACCGTTCAGGTCAATCGCCGTCAAAGACTGCAGCGCGTCGTTGAGTTGCGCCGAGGTCAGATCGATCGTGACAGCCTCGTCGCCGCTTACCCGTCCCGCGTGCTCGAAGAAGCCCACGCCGTTCTTGTACAACGAGACGTGCGTCACGGGAAGTTGAGCGGCCCTTGCCTCATTGCCGAACTCGCCGCAGGAGGACCATTCTGCTTATGGATAGCGGGATGAGAAGAAGTTTGACCGAAGACGGTACCAGAGACCAGGCAGGCGGAGAGAGCGAACGGCAGGGAATGATGCAAGGACAGGCTCCTAGTGTTGCTTTCCTATAGACCGCGCATGACGCGAATTTGTTCCCAAAATTCCTATATATCCCAAACTGTCTGCAGTCCCCGCCACAGACTCTCTTCCTCAGTGACCGAATTCCGTCTGCCTATCCTCTTGGGTAGATTCGCTCATACGAATAGCGCCAACCGTACCCACCCAGCTACTCACTTCCATTCAAAATCCCCGTAAACTGACTTAATGGACAAGTTCGTAGTACGCGGCGGCAACCCTCTCCTCGGCACCATCAAAGTCTCCGGAGCCAAAAACTCCGCCCTCCCCTGCATGGCGGCCGCCATCCTCACTGAAGACGAAGTCATCCTCGAAAACATCCCCCAGGTCCGCGACATCGAGACCGAGCGTAAACTCCTCACCAGCATGGGAGCCGAAGTCGAGCTAGGCTACGGCCGCGCCCAGCACCGCACCCGAATCAAGTGCGGCATCCTCTCCGACCCCGTCGCCAAATACGAAATCGTCAAAACCATGCGTGCCAGTTCGCTCGTCCTCGGCCCGCTCATCGCCCGCACCGGCATCGCCCGCGTCGCCATGCCCGGAGGATGCGCCATCGGCGGACGCCCCATCGACCTCCACATCAAAGGTCTGGAATCCATGGGCGCAACCATCGTCTACGACCACGGCTACCTCGAAGCCCGTAGCCCCAACAACGGCAGCGGCCGGCTCCAGGGCGCGCACATCGTCTTTGACAAGATCACCGTCACCGGAACCGAAGACCTCCTCATGGCCGCCGCCCTCGCCGAAGGCGAATCCGTCTTCGAAAACTGCGCTCGTGAGCCAGAGGTCACCGACCTCGCCGCCCTTCTCACCGCCATGGGAGCCAGGATCGAAGGCGCAGGCACCGGAACCATTCGCATCCAGGGAGTCGCCAAACTCCACGGCGCGCGCCACCGCATCAACCCCGACCGCATCGAGGCGGGCACCTTCCTCGTCGCAGGAGCCATCACCGGAGGCGACCTCAACGTCGACTGCTGCGAGCCCAAACATCTCGGTGCCCTCATCGCCAAACTCGAACAATGCGGCGTCCGCATCGACGTCGGCGAAGATAAAGTCCGCGTCCGCTCCGGCGGCGACCTCAAAGCCGCCGACATTACCACAGAAGAGTACCCCGGCTTTCCCACCGACATGCAGGCCCAGTACATGGCCCTCGCCACCCAAGCCGACGGCACCAGCACCATCACCGAAAACATCTTCGAAAACCGCTTCATGCATGTGCAGGAACTTATCCGCATGGGCGCCAACATCACCATCAGCGGCCGCACCGCCACAGTCCGTGGCAAAGCCGCGCTGCAGTCCGCCGCCGTCATGTGCTCGGACCTCCGCGCCTCCGCCTCGCTCGTCCTCGCTGCCCTCGTCGCCGACGGCGAGACCATCCTCGACCGCGTCTACCACCTCGACCGCGGCTACGAGCACTTCGAAGAGAAGCTCCGCGGCGTTGGTGCCCAGATACGCCGCATGGGAGACGTCTTCGGCAAAAAGTAACCGCAACAGCTACAAACTAAGCAAGCTCCTTGCCATACACAATCGCATCCAGCCCGGTTCTTCCATAATATCCGCGCTGTATCCTGATCCGTTCATAACCAAGCCGTTCATAAAAGCGGATCGCCACCTTGTTCCCCGTAAACACATGCAACTGCACCCACCGCACGCCTGCAACTAAAGCGCGAGACTCCGCCTCTCGCATCAGCCGCTGGGCCAAACCCTTCTGCCGGCAATCGGGCGCCACATCCAGCGTCACGACATACGCTCGCAACTCCGACGCAACACGTTCGATATGAGCGATTACAAACCCCGCAATCTCACCGCAAACCTTCTCCGCAACCTGAACAACCGCATTCCCTTTCTCCGCAAACTCCCGCATCGACTCTCGATCGAAGCGAAACTCTTCAGCAAAGCAAGCTTCATCCAGCCGAAACATCGCATCGAGATCAGAAGCCTGATAGTCCCGAAGAAATATTTCACTGTTCACGATAGGAACTCCGTATATTTTCACAGCGCCCATAAAAGCACCAAAACAAAAGTGCGCCTCGCCGAACCTTACTCAACGAGGCGCACTTTGTACACCTCCGGTTAGAAGATGAACTTCGCGCTTGCCTGAAGCTGTCGTGAAGAGCCGCCGTCGCTGATGGCAAAGCGGGTCGCCGATATCTGACCGAATGTCGACGATTGCGTGTTACCTGACGGCTGGCCGAAGTTAGGGTGGTTGAAGATATCGAAGGCATCGATACGCAGCTTGAGGCTGAGAGCCTCGAAGAGCTTCGTGTCCTTCTCGCCGGAGAGATCGACGTCCGCGAATCCGGGGCCGATACCGCCGTTCCTCTCAATGTTGCCGATCCCGGTGTAGATGATGGTTGAGGTTGGAGTCGCCTGTGTCGCCTGGATCTGCAAGCTGCATCCATTCGTGGGTGCGGCAAGCGTTGGGCCGATAGGGCAGACATTGGATGAAGGCAGGTAAGTCACGTTGGCGATCGCACCCTGCGATTTCTGCTTGATGATATGGCCAACCAGGTTTGGACGCACAAGGCCGGTGACACCGTTATAGCTAGAGCTGCCTGCGGTTATGTTGAGAGGATTGCCGGTCTGGTACTGGATGATCGTAGAAAACTGATAGCCAGAGACCAGTCGGTTGCCCTTGAACGGCAGCGCGTAGATCGCCGTTCCGGCGAAGTGATTGCGCGTGTCGAAGTCCGACAGTCCATAGTTGCCGCGGGGATTGTTGCTGTCCTGCAGATTGAGACCGCCCTGCGACCCGAGCGAGTTGATATCCATCGACTTCGTCCACTCGTAGTTCGCACTCACATAGAGTCCATGGCTCATGTTCTTGGTCAGCACGGCCCACATCCCATTGTAGTTCGATGAGCTAGTGCTGTTCACTTCAGTGATGTTGGAGGCCATAGCTATACCGGGATCGATGGGGCTGTTGAGCGAGAGCGTCTGGTACGGATGGAGAGCGCCTAACGGACCGGTCGCCTGGTTTTCATTCGTGCGAATCAGCAGATGCCGTCCCACTGACCCTACGTAATAAAGCGAGAAGACGAAGCCGTCCGGGAGCTCCTGCTGAACATTCAGATTGAAGCTCTCCGTATACGCATTCCTGAGGTTGGGATTCGTGGATGCAATCGCGATGCCGGCAGCCTTTGCCGAGGTGTAAAGGCTGCTGACTGGAATAGCGGCCCCGTTATACGTCACCGCGGTGCTGAAAGGAGGATTCGATGCGAGCGCCGTCACGGTACCCGAAACCGGCTGGTCCACGAGGTAACCGTAGCCACCGCGAACCACACTCTTGCCGGTGCCAAAAACGTCCAGGGCAAATCCCACCCGAGGCTCCGCGTTGTAGTTTTGGTTGTACGCGGCGTTCGCCCCGAGCCCGTTAGTGCCCACCTGCGTCAGAGTTGGACCACCGTTTCCATTCGGATTGAAGAGAACCAGGCGGTTCGCGCCCTCCACTGGCGTTCCATTCCACTCGAAGCGCAGACCGTATTCGAGAGTGAGGCGTGAGTTGAGCTTGAAGTTGTCCTGCACGAACGCTCCGACTGCGGTGTCGTAGACGCGGCTGGAGACAGTATTTGGCTGGACGCTAAAGACGGTGGCCGTGTCCTGCTCAAAGTTATTGGGGGTGCTCACAAAGGTGAGCGTGCCGATGTTCGCGGCGAAACTGGCGCTCAGATAACGGCGGTACTCGCCACCGAATTTGATGGTGTGCCTGCCGCGCAGCAAAGTCGCCGTATCCGATAAGACGCCAAGGGTATCATTGCGTCCCTGCGGGAAGCCGGAAGGACCGCCGAAGGTTAGACCGATATCGGAGAGAGTTGTCTGGGGCAGTCCAACGGGGCCGGAGAGGCCATCGCCGATGCCTACAGAGGTCGGGTCGGTCAAATTAGCTGGATTGAAGGCGATGGAGATGCGGTTGAACCCAAGCCGCGCTTCGTTGACGAGGCTTGGGCTGAAAACGTGGGTCTCGTTGATGGTTAGCACCTGACGATGCGCGGCGCGGTGATCTCCCCAACCGGGAATAGTGTCGCCCTGCAAGGCAGGCTCTGTGCGCACATCCTTCTGAAATGCGTAAAAGCCATGCAACGAGTCGCTCGTGCTGAACTGATGAAGCACGTCGCCCGTAACCTGGTCGATCTGCACCGGTCCCGGTGTAAACGCGACATAGTTATTGCCGCTGTTCGGAAGCGGAATCAGCTTGGCCAAGGCAGCGGCGGCGGGGAAAGTGGCGGCATTGGCGGCTATCTGCGCTTGCTGGGCCGGTGTCAGCACCGTGCTGTTCTGCAGGATCCCCTGGTGCTGACGCAGACCTTCATAGCTGGCGAAGAAGAACGTATGACCCTTCCAGATTGGACCGCCCACGGCCCCGCCGAAGTTATTGCGTATAAGCGGCGCCTTTTCGCCTGGCAGTCCAGGAACAGGCAATCCTGTAGCCGGGTTGAAATTGCGGTTGAAGTAGTTGCGCGCATCCAAAGCATCGTTGCGGAAGTAGTCGAACGCCTCGCCGTGGAACTTGTCCGTGCCAGAACGAGTGGAGACGTTCACAATCGAGCCCGAGCTGCGGCCATACTCCGCACTGAACGTCGAGTTGTTGATCTTGAACTCGGAGGTCGTGTTGATCGACGGCTGAAACGTGATCTGGTTCTGGCTTATATCATTCAGATTGATTCCATTGATCTGGAAGTTCACCGAGTCTTCGCGGTTCCCTGCCGTATCGAAGGAATTCGCTCCCAGCCCGCGGCTTGTGGCCGTCAAACTGCCTGCAGTCGGAGCGACAACGCCGCCGGGTGTAAGCACTGTCAGATCAAGAAAGTGGCGTCCGTTGAGCGGAAGCTCCTGCACCGTATTGCTGCCAATTACCTGACCAACGGTTATGGTCTGAGTCTCGATCTGCGCCGCAGCGCTCTCCACCTGAACTGTTTCTCCAGCGGAAGAGACAGCTAGTGCCATATTGACCGTCACGCGCTGGTCGACATCGAGCGTCACCGATTTCACCGTATACAGGCTGAAACCCGATGCCTTGACCTGCACCTGATAGTCTCCAGGAACCAGAGAAGGAGCAACGTAAAGGCCAGCGCTATCCGTTACGATCTGACGATCGAGTCCCGTCGCAAGCGAATGCACAGTAACCTGCGCGTTTGGGACGACCGCACCGCTTGGGTCGGTCACAGTACCCGACAACGTTGCCGTGGACTGCGCCAAGCACGCGCCAACACTCACCATCAGCAACACGATAAAACCTAACAATCCGTTCGCTAACTTCCGTGAAGCATTCATTCAAGCCTCCTGCGGAAACATGCGCACCCCGGAATTTCCCGAGTAGCGCGACTGGGAACCAGGGCTCGTACTCGGTTGCAGTGTGCAATGCACACCCGATGGCCCTAAGTAACGTCGGTGGTTTGGTCTTCTTGACCCTCATTGACTTTCCAGTCGGGGCACGACCAATTCCACAAATCAAAGCAACGGGAGTGATATCTAAAATTTCATTCTTTTAGTGCCACTGTCAATGTTTAGCAACCGTTACAAGAAAATAATTTTCCCATCAATCTCAGATGCAGAACGCTAATCGCAATACGTTCGGCATCAGCCTTCGGTTCCTGTACTGCCAAAACTGCAGTCCGTCACCGCAGCACGACAGTTCAAACACCGAAACAGCCAGATCATCCCATCGCGGCGAATCTAGCGGCTCAGCCTATCAGGAAATCTCGCAATAAAGGAGATGCGGTTAGAACAGTGCACCAGCAAACGCGCTCTCGAAGGCCGCTTGAAGAAGACACTCTCTATACACTGAAAGACGAACTATATGTTGAAACGTTATGGAAATAATTTAGACGCGCAGGTATCAAACGATGGCACTAACAAACCTCTGATTTGTCTCAATTTTTAAATCGCAAAAGCGATTCTGCCTCGAAAGAAAACCCTCCCGTTGCCCGATCGGTCCGGTGCGCCCTCCCCGTTCAGGGTGTACAACTGTTTCCATATGTTGCACATCGATCCGGCGGAGCCAGATGACAGCCAAAAAACTCACGTCTGAAGCAGGCCGGCCGGCCACGCTCAAGATGCTGGCCGACTATCTCAATCTCTCGGCAGCCACCGTCTCCATCGTGCTCAACAACTCCCCCGTCGCCGAGTCTATTGCCGAAGCCACCAAGCAACGCGTCCACGACGCAGCCAAAAAGTTCGCCTACCGCCCCAACCTGCATGCCCGCATGCTGCGCTCCGGCCTCACCAATACCATCGGCGTCATCGTTCCCGAACTCAGCGAGGGCTACGTCACCGGCGTCATGCTCGGCGTCGAGCAGTACCTCCTTCAAGAAGGCTTCCTCTACTTCACCGTCAGCCACCTCGGCCAGACCGATCTCCGCGATGAGTATCAGGAACTCCTCATGCGACGTCGCGTCGACGGGCTGCTTCTGGTCAACACCGAAGTGGCCATCAGCCCTACTCTTCCCGTCGTCGGCGTCTCCATCCACAGCAACGAACTCGCCGTCACCAACGTCATGCTCGATCACACCTCCGCCGCCCGCATGGCGCTTCGCCACCTCTACGACCTCGGCCACCGCCGCATCGCTTTCATGAAAGGACAGCGCTACTCTCTCGACTCCGAGACGCGCTGGCAATCCATCGTTAGCATCGCGAAGGAAATCGGTGTCGTCGTCCACGCCGAACTCTGCATCTTCCTCGAGAAAAACATCTGGACGCCCGAGCTCGGTTATCCTCCGGTCCGAGATCTGCTCGCCCGCACTCGCGACTTCACCGCCATCTTCTGCTTTAACGACACCTCGGCCATCGGCGCAGTCCGCGCCATAGAAGATGCCGGCCTCAACTGCCCGCGCGACATCTCCGTCATCGGCTTCGACGACATCATCATCGCCGAGTACTTCAACCCTCGCCTCACCACCGTCCGCCAGCCTCTCCACAAGATGGGAACCGAGGCCGCGAGACTCCTCATTCAGCGTATCCAGTCACCGGACCTGGCCTATCCGCAGCAAGTCTGGTTCGAGCCCCAACTCATCGTGAGAGAATCGACGAGAGCCCTTACCCCAGCCCTTGGGAAGCCACGTAGCCAAGCGATAAGAGGCAAGCGTTAACAGGAGCGCTTTGGAACCGATCCACTCAGACTCATCTGGCGCCCGCAGCAAACCTGCGAACCCCTCTCGCACTCTTCTTCCCGTCTTCTTTTACTTTCTTGCCGCCGGCATCGCCACCGTTATGCTCGGCCCGGTTCTGCCCACTCTCATCCAGCGTTGGCACCTTCAGGACGCCCAGGCAGGCACCCTCTTCACAGCTGTCTTTGTCGGTCAGTTCTGCGGAGCATGGTTTTCCACCCGCAACCTCCGCGCCAGCGTCCTCTACGGCTCGGCCATCACTGCAGTCGGATGCGCGGCTATGGCCTGGGTCGGCTTCGTCCCCGCGCACATCGCTCTCTTCTGCGTCGGCCTGGGACTCGGAGCTGGCCTCACCGCCGGCAACGTCATCGCGGGCACCACAGTACCCTCATCACGCGCTCGCCTCATCGCTATACTCAACGTCGTCTGGGGACTCGGCGCCATCGCATGTCCCATCCTGGTCCGCATCGCCTCTGGCGCCATCCACCGTTTCTTCTATGCGACGGCCTCCTTACTCGCGATCGCTTCGCTCATCTCCATCGTCATCCCCCAAACGCAATCACCGCAGCAACCCGCATCAGACGGAAAATCCGCCCAACTCCGCCTGCCTCTCCCGCCGTCAGCTCTCTTCATCTTCGTCGCTGCCATGCTCCTCTACATTGGCGTCGAAAGTTCGCTCGGCGGCTGGCTCCCCAGTTACGCTATCCGAACCAACCCAGCCCTTCACGCATCCTCCATCTCACTCTTTTTCTGGATCGCAGAACTCTTAGGACGCGCTCTCGTCACCATGCTCATGACACTTCTTGGCGAAGCCCGACTCTATCGTGCCTGCCTCGCGCTTCTCATCCTCACTCAGATCGTTCTCTGCGTAATAGCACACATCTCCGCAGCAAGCGTGATCACTCTCACGGTCCTCGCAGCCCTAAGCCTAGCGCCGCTCTATCCCCTCATCCTCTCTTTCCTGCTGGCTCGCACCGGCAACCACGCCAGGCTCGGCGCGCTCTTTGCCACTGCGTCCTTAGGAGGAGCCACCCTGCCCTGGCTCACCGGCATTGTCTCCACGCTATTCCACAGTCTCCGCGCAGGACTCATAGTCCCAGCAGTCGGAGCAGCGCTTCTCCTCTTCCTCTCCGCCTTCATCACGGCCGCTGCCCCAAAAGAAAGGAGGCCAGGCTAAGCCCGACCTCCGAATCACTTACCTACCCCACCACCGTGGGGACCTTCAAGAACAAAAGCGGATTGAAATAATTCACGTCCTCATTTAACGAGAAGGGGCAAAATGATCGCGAAGTTGAATGGCTGCAATGACAACAAGAGCCGCCAGTGCTGGTCCGAAAAGGAAATACATAGCTCCTCCTTCCACGAAAATGGGTCTGCAAAAACAGTCCGGCAAACAAGCCAGCGCCAACGAGAAAAGTTCTCATTGATTCCTCATGATTTGTCGGTGCACCCTGTCTCATTGCAAATGGACAACCATTCCACAGGCCCGCGAGAAACCCTTTGGTTTATGCAGTTTTCGGGGAATCTTCGGGGTTAACGTCCCGCAACCCCATTGCCGTCAATACCCGCACCTATCGAAACGGCAAACTTTTACCACTTTCGCATGCAAAACTGGCAAGAAGTTACCCAGTCAAAGGTCTCTGCGCAGCAAAAAAAACACCTGGTTTCAGCGAATTGCGACTATCGGCCAGTTCAACAAGCGATGGTAAAAGTATCTTCACTCCGCGTCACAGCCCGATACATGGTGTCACGCTCAAACGGCTCCCGCCCAGCCTCGGTAATCAGCCGAACCAGATCCGCCCGCCGCATCCCCTGCGGAGTCGTCGCTCCGGCATCGTGGTAAATCTTCTCCTCGATCACCGTGCCATCGATATCGTCCGCACCGAACCGCAACGAGATCTGCGCCATCTTCGGCGACACCATCTGCCAGTAGCTCTTCACATGCGAAAAATTGTCCAGCATCAAACGCCCCACCGCAATCTGTCGCAGATCCTGCATCCCCGCCGTCTTCGGAATATGCGCCAGCGCAGTATTCTCCGGATGAAACGCCAGAGGGATAAACGTCTGGAACCCCTCCGTCTCGTCCTGCACCTCACGCAGCTTCACCAGGTGGTCGACGCGGTCCTCATTGTTCTCCACGTGACCATAAAGCATCGTGGCATTCGACCGCAGCCCAATCCTATGCGCCGCCCGCGCCGTATCCAGCCACTCGCTTCCATCGATCTTGTGGTCGCAGATAATGTGACGCACACGGTCGGCAAAGATCTCTGCTCCACCACCAGGCATCGAATCCACTCCCGCCGCCTTCATCCGCTCCAGAGTCTCTGGAATCGTCATCTTCCCGCGCTTGGCCAGAAACGCCACCTCCACCATGGTGAACGCCTTGATATGCACCTTCGGAAACCGCTCCTTCAGTCCCCGCACTAGATCCATGAAGTACTCGAACGGCAGATCGGGGTGCAGACCTCCGACGATATGGAACTCCGTCACCGCCTCCGTCAACCCGGTGCCCGCCGTCTCCCACGCCTCCTCGAGCGCCATCGTATACGTCCCCGCCTCGCCCTTCTTGCGCCCAAACGCACACAACCGGCACGACGCTACACACACATTCGTCGGATTGATATGCCGGTTCACATTAAAGTAGGCAATATTTCCATGCAGCCGCTCGCGCACAACATTCGCCAGCCAGCCCACCGCAAGAATGTCCCCACTCCGGTACAGCGTCACACCATCCTCAAAGCTCAGCCGCTCCCCCTGCGCTACCTTCGCCGCAATGGGCAGCAGATTCAAATCGTCGGTCTGAAAGGGATGCCGCGCTTCCATCAAAGCCTCAAAGCTCATACGTCAATTCTATTCCTCATCGACCGCCTGACGCCTCGCTAGCTCGCACTTCACTCGAATCGACCATCCTTGGCTGCACCACAATCCCGTCAAACAACGTAGCCCCTACAAGGTGATCTCCCACCGGCCGCACCAGCCTCAGATGCCAACCGGAGTTCCAATACTGCAAAGAACGGTCTGGCACGTGGACCGCGAACGCAATCGTATTCTTGTTATTCGCGGTAATCAGAATCCGCTGAGTCGCCTCGTCATAAAAGAGGCTATTCACGTCCCTCACGGAGAGATTCTTCAAATTCCCCCACGAAGCTCCGCGGTCCTCTGAGACGAAGACACCCTCCCTCCCCGCCACCCAAAGCCCTCCCATCCCATCCACCGCAACCGCAGCGACCTGTTCGAGCGTCTCTGGCAGCTTCAAGGGGACCCACTTCTGCCCTCCATCCGACGAAAGCACCGCAGATCTCAGCGTCGCAGCAATCACCCAGGATCTCGTAGCAGCCACAAACTCCCAGCTCTCCTGCACCGGCCCTGCGACGAGCTTCCAGCTCTCGCCCGCAGTCACACTTCGCAGAATCCCATCTGACGTCGCAGCGTACAGCGTGTCGCCCGACCTGGCAATCGCATTCACATCTGCGTCGAACGAATGCACCGGAGCCGGCGGATCCTTCTTGGATGCCACGTTCCGCCCCTTGTCGGCAGTCCTCGCCACAAACTCAGCTCCCTTACCCGCAACTGGCTCTGCCGCAGCATGCTCACCCAGCGAGACTTTGTTCACCGGAACCCACACCTCGCCCTGCAGCCTGTACATGCCGTGTCCTGTCCCGGCCAGCACAGTTCCATCCGATGCCTGCCCCAGGCTGAACACGTCCAGTCCATTCAGCCCCGCGCTCTTCTGCAACCAGCTCAGTCCGCCATTGTCGCTGACAAATACCCCACCCCACGCCTTATCGTTCACGACGCCAACATAGATCGTCGCAGGCCGCGCCGCGTCGGCAATATACGACGTGATCTGCCGCGCGGAAAATCCATTGTTCGACGGAAGAAAAGAATACCCTCCATCATTACTGGCCAGCACTCCGCCGCGGTCAGTCGCTAACAGAATGCGATTCGTGTTCGTCGGATCGACATACACATCGTTGACGATCACCTCGGGTCCCGTCGTCCGCAGCCACGTCGCTCCCGAATCCCCCGTCCGAAAAAGCCCCTCCGTCGTCCCGGCAAACACAATGTTCAGATTCCGTGGGTCCTGCATCAGCACTCGTGTCCGCCGTGCAGAAGACGGGATACCCTGCGTCTTGTTCACGGCAACCCCACCCTTGAACTTCGCGCCGCCGTCTTCGCTCTTATAGATCCCCGAGCACGCGCTCGCATACACAACGTTGGGGTGCTGCGGATCGATGATGATCGAGAACACATCCGAGTCTTCGATGATCCCCTGTTTGATGCTGCCCCAGTTCGCTCCACCGTCAGTAGTCTTCCATGGCAGATGCCACGTTCCTGCGTAAACTATATTAGGATCACCAGGGTCAATCGCAATCGACTCCACCTCGTGAATCTCCTTGCTCCCCTCGGGACTGATCAACTCCCAGTGCTCCCCACTATCCTTCGACCGGTAAACTCCCTGCAGCGTCCCCGCCACCAGGAGCTTCGGGTCTGACGGAGCGGCTGTAAGCGCTCGAATGGATTGCCCGCGCATGCCCGCAACGCTTTCCCAGCTCACACCGCCGTCGTTGCTTCGATAGAGTCCTCCGTCACTACTCCCCAAAACCCAGGCCCCAACCAGAAGATGCCTCGGATTCGCGCTATCCACAACGATGGAATCCAGTACCAGGTCATCTCGCTTACCCACCCAGGCCAGCCGCTTCCACGTCCCGCCAACATCCCGCGACTCGTAGATCCAGCCTGTAACCGTGCCCATGTACAGATGCGCGTGATCGTGCGGATCGGCGGCAATCGAGCGCACGTCACCACCGTCAGGCCCAAACGGCAGCCAGTTCACCGCATGAATCTGAAGGCACGATAAAACAAAAAGAAGGGCAACGCCCGCAATCCGAAGTTTGCGCTGTTTCTTCAAGAATTCATCCTAAGTCTTAAGTCTAATCGCTTCCCCGTGCTATTACTGCCGCATTCAACACAAAGGCTGACTGGGAACCGTCCCAGTCAGCCTCGGTGCCTTGCTCTAATACGTCTTTACTTCTTCTTGCGTTTCGCGGGCGGAGTCTTAGCCGCCTTGACTGCGCTCTCGTCCACTGGAGTGAGACCAGTGGTGTCGAGCGTTGCACCGGCAGGAATCAACGTCGTCGTCACAGTCTTGCCGGAGGTTGGTCCGGTATAGACCGAGACACGGCTGGCGTCGATGCCCTTATCCGTTACTAGGTAGTCCTTCGCGTTGACAGCGCGTTCAGCTGCAAGGTCCGCGCCCTTCTTTTCGACGCCGTCGGTAGCTCCAACCACAGCGAGCTTCGCATCCGAAGCGCTCTGCAGTTTGAGGGCGATGTCGTCAAGGCAGGCCTTGGCTTCGTTGTCAACACGGGCCGGACGCTTCGCATCACGCTCGAAGCTCGCCGTGCAGAGTGCGCTCGTCGTTGGTGCCGGAGGCGGCGGAGGCGCGTTGACTGTAACCGTCGTCGTGCACGAAGCACTCTGACCCTTATCGTCAACCACATTTGCCGTTACCGTAATCGTCCCAGGTGCTGCACCCGCGGTGCTCAAAGTCCCACTCGAGCCGCTGCCGGAGACAGACCCAGCCGAAGCGCTGTAGCTATAGGTCAGCGGACGGTTCTGAGGACTCATGCCGGTCGCCGTAATCGTCGAGGAGTCTCCCGGCGCCACGGTCGTGGGATTCGCCGAGCAGCTGATCGTCGGCGGATCAAACTGCTTCACCGTATAGGTAGCTGTGCAGTCCGCCATCTCGCCGGGCTTCGGCGCCTTCGTGGCCGCCTGGACGATATGACCCTTCACCGTATAACTGCCGGGGCTTGCCGTCTTTGTATCGATGTTGGCATTCGCTGAAGTGCCGGAGATCGTACCTCCATCAGCCGTCCAGGTGTAGGTATAAGCCTTCTTCGGATTCAGATTGCCGGGCGTTCCAGTTACCGTGATCGGGTCGCCAGGATAGACCGTCGAAGGCGAAACCGAGCAGGCGTACGTCACAGGCGGAGGAGGAATAATGTGGCCAAAGTGCATCACAAGACCTGTGCTCAACTCCGCAGCGCTCAGGTTGGCTCGGCCGCCGAGTACGCCTGGGGTAGGAATCGTCGTCGCAGGGCCATAGTTGGCATGCACATAACGATAATCCGCCTCGAAAAGCCTAATCGAAAACCGGTTATCAAAAAATGGCAGGGCATAATCCATGCCGCCGCCGGCTGTCAGGGTCGGTCCCCACTGATAAGGATTGTGGTAAAAGGGGCTCTCAGAGTTCGGGCCGCCCAGATATCCGCCGCCAACCAACCCATGAGCAAACACCGTGAAATTCTGCATCGGAGCCCGGAAGATCGGACCGGCGGAGTAGCTGTAGAAGCCATCGTTCTGGCCGTCGGGATGAATGGCTGCAATCACCTCGCCGCCGACGTACTTGTTGAAGTAGTACGCCCCGCTCGCAAGACCACCCTCGTCGATCGAGGAGTAGGCAATTCCTTGCGGCTTCAACTGTCCGTGAGCCCCAAAATACGAGTACCCCAAAAACACGTCAACCCGCGAAGGGTTAAGCCCCACCGGGGCTGTACTGGGAGTCTGCGCATTCAGGCTTCCGACTCCAAGGCCGACTGCACATGCAGCCAGCATTAACCGGCTTAAATTGCGAAACGGACGATAAACCATTGAGTTCCTCCACTCAAATCTTGCGTTCTACAGGACTTCCATTACAAACAGATCATTTCGATGTTCGATTCAATAAAGCTTACCGCAGTTGCTAAGCCACACGGAAAAAAATTACTAGCCCGGCACTATATTTTCAATACGTTACCCGCACAACAGGCAGGAATCTCCCAATATCCTGTAAGGAGTGCCATTTTAGTAACTAAACCAATATCTACCCGGACTTACGACAAATTCAACGTCCTGCGCACCGTGCCCCGCTCCTGCTGGATCTTTTCCTGCAAAAGTGTGATCGCATACAGCAACTGCTCAGGCCGCGGCGGGCATCCCGGAACATAAATGTCCACCGGAATCACCTGGTTGACCCCTTGCAGCAGCGCATAGTTGTTGAAGACTCCGCCCGAAGTCGCGCACGCACCCATCGAGATCACCCACTTCGGCTCCGGCATCTGCTCATATAGCCGACGGATCACAGGCGCCATCTTCTGCGAAACTCGCCCCGCGATAATCATCAGGTCGCTCTGCCGCGGCGACGGACGAAACACCTCCGCCCCAAATCGTGCAATGTCATACCTCGAGCCGCCCATCGACATCATCTCGATCGCGCAGCAAGCCAGCCCAAACGTCATCGGCCAGATCGAATTCTTGCGTACCCAGTTGATCGCCGCATCCATCGAAGCCAGAACCACGCCCTCAGGCTGTTCATCCCCCCAGCTCACCTCATGCAGCTTCTCCTGGTTCTTCGCGAAACTATCAAGGGTGCCAAAGATATACCGGTCATTCTTTTGCGGAACCGCTGTCGGACGCCCGCTGCTCGTATTCTCGTTCGCTGTGCTCATGTCTCTAATAATAAAACCTGAAGGCCCTGTCACAACTAGCAAAACTACCTGAATCTGTTGACTCCTCTGCCAATAACCTGAAGTCCAGCCGCGAGATGCAGTCACACATCCAGTTACCGGCAGAGAAGCGCCACCGCGACGCCTATCGGACATTCTCGTCAATCGCCTGGATCAGAGCCCGCCGCAGTACTCGCTCCTCTCCCCCATCCAGCTTTCCGCCATTCCGCGTCAGATAGAAGACATCGATCGCCGTCTCTCCTTCGGTATCCACCAGCGCCACCTCGATATTGCACCCATGCGCCGCCAGCGTCAGACTCAACGCACGCAGCAGCCCGGTCGTATCCTGCGTCACCACCTCCAGCAGCGTGCTGTGCGACGAAGCCTCATCGTCAAACTCCACCCGCGTCTCCACCTCCACCAGCGGAGCCTTCCGGCGACCTCGCCGCCGCCCACTCAGCAGCTTCTCCACCGAAACCGCCCCGGTCATCACATCATGCACGCTCTTCACAAACGCCTCATGCTCCGAGGCATTCATCTCCAGCGTGCGAAACGTATCGGTAAACCGAAACGTATCCACCACCACAAACTGCCGGTTCGAAAACGCATCTGCCGTAACGATGTTCATCCCCCACGCTGCCAGCGCACCCGCTACAGTCGCAAACAGCTGCGCCCGGTCCCGCGTCACCAGCGTCAACTCACTCACCGCCGGAGCATAACGAAACTCCAACTGCACCGGATCCTCCGCAAACCGTGAAGCCATCTTAAAATGCGTCCGCACCTGCTCCGGAGTTCGCGTCAGAACATACCTCTCCGGAAATCCCTCCAGAAACTGCCCCACCGCCTCTTTCTGCCCCGGCAACAGAGCCACCACGCGATGCACCAGTTCACTCTCATGCTGAGCGCTCACCCGCTCATCGTCCACGCTGCGATCAAGATAGTTCGCCGTCGCAATATAAAGCTGCCACAGATTCTCCGCCTTCCATGGCGTCAACGCATCCGGATGCACCGCATTGATATCCGCATACGTAAACAACGTCAGCATCCGCAGCGCCTCAGGAGTATGCACCTTCCCCGCAAACGCCCTCACTGTCTCCGCGTCAAAAATATCCCGTCGCAGCGCAGCCGACATCTCCAGATGATTCGCAATCAGCGCCACCACCAGCCCGCTCTCATACGAATCCAGCTCCAACCGCTCCATCACGCTCTCGGCCATCCGCATACTCTCCCGCGCATGATCCACAGTCGAGCGCCCTTTCCCCGTGTCGTGCACCAACGCCGCCATATAAAGCAGCTCGGGATGCGGCAACTCCCGCAACACTCCACCCAGCCGCCCCGCCCACTCCCCCATCGCGCCATTCTGCGCAATCTCCAATGCATGCAACGTATCGATCAGCACAAACGTATGCTCATCCACCGTATACCGGTGGTACGCATCGCGAATCACCAGCGCATCGATCCCATGAAACTCCGGAATCAGCAACTCCAGCACACCCAGCGCATGCATCGTCCGCAGCGCATCCCCCGCATGTGGCGCCGTCAAAATCGCGCGCAACCGATGCCACAGCCCCGGACCCTCCTCCAACTGCGCCGACAACATCGGCAGCCCCTGCGACAGCCGCTCCTCCGTCTCGCGCCCCAGCGTGCATCCAGTTCGCGCCATCGCTTCAAACACGCGCAGCACCACATCCGGATCCGCCGCCGGTTCATGGCCAAACTTCCAAGCCGTATCCAGCGTCACCCGCCCCCGATCCACACGAAACCCCTGCTGCCGGTCCTCTTTCCTGCGCTCGCGTTTCAACCCCAACAGCTTCCCGGCAGCCTTCCCCGCCGGAACCTCATCCATCACCTGCTCGACGCGCCGCTCCACACTCCGGGCATGCCGAAAATAAACCCGCATCCAGTACGCCGCATCGGCCTTCTTCGGCTTGCGGCCCGTCATCCCAACCATCGACGCCGCCGCAACATCCTGAGCCTGCCAGTCCAGCGTATTGTCATCCCGTTCATGCCGGTAGTGCAGAAAACACCGCACCAGCCACAGAAACTCCATCGCCTTCTGAAACTCCTTATCTTCTTCGACTGAAGCCGCGCCCACGGGCTCGCCCCCCCCTTTCTTCGCAGCATGTGCAGCAGCCTCCCGCAGCTTCGCCATCCACCCGCAGACATGCACATCCCGCAACCCGCCAGGGCAATCCTTGATATTCGGCTCCAGATGAAACAACGTATCCCCATACTTCCCATGACGAGCACGCGTCAGTTCAATCAACCTCACCATCAGCGCCTTATTCTCACGATGCAGCACCTTTGGCACACTCTGGCCCGCGAGCACGTTGTATAGCGCGCCATCGCCGGCCACCATCCGGTGATCCATCAGCGCGAACACACCCTCCGCATTCTCAGGATCGAACCGCTCGCACTCCGCCACCTTCCGCGTCACAGGAGAAACCCGAATCCCCGAATCCCACATCTCCTGATTCACCCGGCGCACCGCGTCCTTCACATCCCTCTCCGCTACCTTTCCATCCAGCAGAAAAAGCAAATCCACATCCGAGTAAGGAAACAGCTCCCGCCGCCCATACCCTCCAATTGCAACCAAGGCAACACTCGCACCAAGCCGCGGATCACGCTCCACAGCCTGCTCCCACAGCGCCGTCACCAACTCATCGATAGCCGCAGCGCGTGCCGCAATCGTTACCGCACCCGAAGCGCCACCCGCCTCAAAAGCACCACGAACCTCCAGCATTCGCCGCTGGTAAGTCCCGCGCAACCCGGCCATGGAGTCGTTTGCTGGCATAGTTACTTTGCTCGAAGGAACTTAAAGCATACAGCCAGAGCCTTGTAACTGAATGGGATAGCAAATCGAGCAATCTGTCGGCTTCGTCCAACTTAATGCTCGTGACGGAGCAGGAATATTACCTCTTCAAAGCTGATTGAAGATGTTCTGAGTCGGGTTTTAGTTTGACATCGAAAGTTGTGGTTTGACCTTTGGTGATCAAGAGCTTTTTGCACAAGGGGGTAAAGCCATCTGCCGTAATAAAGACATCGTATAAACCCGGCTCAAGTACCTCATCGATCTGGCTATCCTTGCCGGGTGTGACGGTAGTGATACCGTGCGAGCCTGAATGACGCAACAAAAGGAACGCACGCTGTACCAGTGCATTTCCTGCGACATCTGTCACCCTGCCCTTTAGGCTGCCGCCTTCAGCCCCTGACGTCGGTTGAGCATTCACTCCCATGTTGAGGAACACGAGCAGAACAACAATCGGGAAGAAGCGGACAATAGCTCTCATTGAACGACTCCTGAATTGCACTGCCGAAGAGGTAGAGCCTTACGCACATAATTCAACCGCATCTATAACCCGTACCCTCGAGGACTGCATCTGGCTTTCCTGTTCTCAAAATCGCGAAGATCCGCAGTCGGCCTTCAGTTTCCTAAAGAGCAATCTCCCCACGCTCATCATTCCGAATCCGAATCGCCTCATCGATCTTCGACACAAAAATCTTCCCATCCCCGATCGCCCCAGTCCGAGCCGCAGTAGTAATCGCCGCAATCGCCTTCTCCAGCATCGCGTCCGTAACCACTACCTCCAGCTTCACCTTCGGCAGCAGATCGATCGCGTACTCCCGACCACGGTAAAACTCCGTATGCCCCTTCTGCCGGCCATGTCCCCGAGCCTCGGTGATCGTCATCCCCTCCACGCCAATCTCCACCAGCGCATCCTTCACCGCATCCAGCTTCGACGGCTGAATCACCGCTTCAATCTTCTGCATAACTAGTTCCTCTCCTCAAAGTTCAAAGCCCAAAGCTGTTCTCAATGCGCCCAATCGTATCCTTCTTCGCCATGCTGCGAAAGATCCAGCCCCTCGCGCTCATCTTCCTCGCTAACCCTAAGCCCGATCATCTTATCGACGACAAACAAAATCACCAGCGTACCCACAATCGAAAGACTCCAGGCAATCCCCACCCCAACAATCTGGTTCAGCAACTGGTGAGCGTTCCCCTCCAGCAAACCTGTAGCCTTCCCCGCGCCAAAAATCGGATAGACCACACTGTTGGCGAAGACGCCCGTCAGAATCGCTCCCATCGTCCCACCCGCGCCATGCACACCAAACGCATCCAGCGAATCGTCATACCCAAACCACGCCTTCACCTTCACCACCATGAAGTAACAACCCACTCCCGCAATCAGCCCGATCCAAAGCGCCGACATCGGCGTAACAAAACCCGCAGCCGGTGTAATCGCCACCAACCCCGCCACACAACCCGAAATCGCCCCGAGCGCTGAAGGCTTGCCCTGCCGAATCCACTCCGCCGCGCTCCACCCAATCGATGCAGCCGCTGCTCCAAAGTGCGTCGCCACAAACGCTGAAGTCGCCAGCGCCCCCGCACTCAAGGCCGAACCTGCATTAAACCCAAACCAGCCCACCCACAACAAACAAGCCCCGATAAAACTCAGCACCACCGAATGCGGAGGCATCGGCACCTTCGGATATCCAAGCCTCTTGCCCAGGTACAACGCCGTGATCAGCGCTGAAACACCCGAAGTCACATGCACCACCGTCCCACCCGCAAAATCAAGAGTAGGAAACCTTCCGCCAAGCGACGCATTCAGCAAACCGCCCTTGCCCCAGACCATATGCGCCATCGGGCTGTAAACGATCAGCGCCCAAAGCACCATGAACACCAGCATCGCCGAAAACTTCATCCGCTCCGCAAACGCGCCCGTAATCAACGCCGGAGTAATAATCGCAAACATCAGCTGATACACCATGAACGTCTGCAGCGGAATCGTCGCCGCATACTTCGGATCGGGCGCCAACCCCACACCCTTCAAAAACACATTGTGCAGCCCACCGATAAAAGCATTCCCCTCGCCGAACGCCAGCGAATAAGTCACCAGTGCCCACAGCACCGTAATCACCGCCATCATGGCGAACGTCTGCATCATCGTGCCCAGAATATTTTTCTTCCGCACCAACCCGCCGTAAAACAGGGCAAGCCCCGGCCCGCTCATCATCAGCACCAGCGCCGCCGAAACCAGCATCCACGCGTTGTCTCCCGCACTCTGCGCTGCTGCAATCAAAGCAGCATTATCGGCATTCTGTTTCTCCAGAGCCGCAATCCGGTCTCCCTGGCTCATCCCGCCAGTCATAGCCACCGGAGCCGCTGTCTGCGCCATCATCCGCGAACCGCCAATCGCCGATCCGGCCACAATCAGCACAAACAGAAGAGACAGATACACCTTTGCCACTCGAAGACGCATCGTTAAATCACCCGATAGAAAATAAATAAAGTAAGAAAAGACAGGAGAACCCGCGATGCCAGAAGATTCGCGGCCTTCAACTCGCAACAACAAATTAAGGAAGCTTCGGCAGGCGATACACCTCTGATCGGCCCCGTTTCGCTTACTCTACACAAGGGAGCGCGCAACACAAAGCAAGAAATGCATCTCCCGCCATCGTCACTCACAAAGAAAGGCGCCACACCCATGTCCACCGCCACTCTGTACAACTGGAACGACGTAGAAAACGAGCAGCTCAACCCGCTCCTCTCCCGCAAATTTGTCACCGGCGAAAAATCTATGTTCGCCCGCGTCGTCCTCGCCAAAGACTGCGTCGTCCCCCGCCACTCTCACCCTAACGAGCAGATCACCTTCATCACCGAAGGCGCCCTTCGTTTCGACTTCGACGACGGCACCTCCCACACCGTCTACGCCGGCGAGGTCCTCGTCATCCCTGGCGGTCTCCCCCACTCCGCCACCGCACTCGCCGACACCATCGACTTCGACATCTTCACCCCACCCCGCCAGGACTGGATCGACAAAGACGACGCCTACCTCCGCAAAGCCGCGAAGTGACACGCGCGTATACCAGTCAAATTAAGTGATCGGGCACAGGTCCTCCCGCTGACCGGAATCAACATCCCGAGCAGCGCGAGGACCCATGCAGCCATCTCGCCGAGACAAGGTATACAAGTCACGAAGTGACCGCGCGCCGCGCAGGCGGCCCGTCCGGCAGGACAAATCTTCTACTGCGAAGCAGCAGCAGCCATATACCCACGCTCTCGCATCCACTTCGCCAGCAAATCCGGCCACACACTCAAAGCGGGATTCGCCGCCGCCAATCCCGCTCCATGCGCCCCATGCTGAAAGATATGCATCTCCACTGGCACCCCCGCCTTCACCAGCGCCGAATAAAACATCACGCTATTCATCACCGGCACAGTCTTGTCGTCTGTCGTCGTAAATAAAAACGCAGGCGGCGTATCCTTCGTCACCTGGGTCTCCGCCGAAAGCGAATCCACCAGCTTCGGATCGGGCGTATCCCCCAGCAAATACTTCAACGACCCCCGATGCACCTCCGGCTCCTCAAACGTAATCACCGGATAAGACAAAATCAAAAAGTCCGGCCTGCTTCCCTGCCGCTCAATCGGATCGCTCGCATCCGCCTTGCCCCAATCGAACTTCGTCCCTGCCGTAGCTGCCAGATGCCCGCCCGCCGAAGACCCCCACATCCCCACATGATCCGTCGCCACACCCCACTCCGCGGCATTCGCCCGCACCATCCGAATCGCCCGCTGTGCATCCCCCAGCTCCACCGGATGGTGATACTTCGGCCCAAGCCTATACGTCAGCACAAACGCCGCCACCCCACGCTCATTCAGCCACCGCGCAAAGGCAAACCCCTCCTTCTCCATCGCCAGGTGCGTATAGCTTCCACCCGGAGCCACCACCACCCCAGTCTTCGTAGCATTCGCGGCCACCGGGAGAAACACAGTCAGCGAAGGCTTATCGGCATACTCATCCCCCAACGCACCCGGCGCCCCGGCAGGCCAAAGCAACATCGTCTTCCCCGCCCCACCCTGCGAAACCGCAGAAACAGTCGAAGGAGGTGGTGCTGGCGCAACCACAGGAGCAGGAGCAGCCTGCCCAAACCCAACCCCACAAACCACCACCGCCAAGACCACTCCGCAAAAAAAATCCCTCACCACTCCCCCAATCCACATACTTTCTCTATCGAATGACACGCCGAATCCAACGCCAACCATGCTACAACCACCGCCCTTTGCAATCCGCCGCAAACTCTTTCGACATCCACCCCGCCAATCCCGTACCCTTGCACCAGCACCAAAGCCAGCCGGAGAATCGATGAAGCATCTCGTCCAAAAGCAACTCGCTCAATCCATCGCCACCCTTCAAGCCGTCCTCGCCGACGAGTCCATCTCCAACACCCTCGTCACCATCGCCGAACTCACCGCCAAAGCCATGCAATCCGGCCACAAGCTCCTCGTCGCCGGCAACGGAGGCTCCGCAGCCGACGCCCAGCATCTCGTCGCCGAGTTCGTCGTCCGCCTCACCGACACCCGCCCCGCCCTCCGCGCCATCGCCCTCACCACCGACTCCTCCATCCTCACCGCCTGCGGCAACGACTTCGGCTTCGACCAGATCTTTGCCCGCCAGATCGAAGCCCTAGGCCAACCCGGCGATCTCTTCTTCGCCATCTCCACCTCCGGCAACTCCCCCAACATCCTTAACGCCCTCCATCAAGCCAAAAAAAATGACATCGCCACCATCGGATTCAGCGGTGCAGGCGGCGGCAAAATGCGCGACCTCTGCGACCACAACGTCATCATCCCCTCCACCGTCACCATGAACATCCAGGAGTCCCACCTCGCCCTCGAGCACATCTTCTGCATGCTCGTCGAGTGCTATATCTTCAATAAGGACATCGAGAAAAAGCACAACCACCTTGCCCAGTAATCACCAGAGCCACTTCTGCCAGTATCTATCTAGCGACACATTCCGAAGTCCAGAATTTCTGTCTTCTGAAAATCGCTCGGTTTTTATACTCTGCGATCTGAAAACAAGATGAGCCACGCTAAACTCCCGCGGACACTGCCTGCTTTGCTGTTCGCGCTGACCCTCTTATCTGCCTTCGCACAGGCGCCTCCTCCGGCATCGCTCCCCGACCTCCAATCCGCAGGCCCTCTCGGCGAAGATCTCTTCCTTCAGTCCGGCTCCACCGGCATGGTTCTCGTCGTCGTTCGTGACAATCACGTCTTTTTTAGCGGATACGGCGAGACTGCTCGCGGCTCCCATCAGCTTCCCACCCAGGACTCTCTGCTGCGGCTCTGCTCGCTCACCAAGATCTTCACCACCGACGTCCTCACCAAACTCGTCGCGGACAAAATCGTGAGCCTCGACGATCCGCTCCAACGCTTCGCTCGCCCCCACACCATCGTGCCCAAACGCGTTCAGCCCATCACCCTCGCCGATCTCGCGACCCACACATCCGGTCTCCCGCGTGAACTGGGCACTGCTCCTCGCGAGACGCCGCACTTCACCTTCCCGGACTACCGCATCCGCTGGCGCTGGCTGCCAAACCAGCGTCTCCGCAGCACTCCCGGTACCGCAGCTCTCTATTCGAACATCGCCTTCGACTTCCTCAGCGACGCCCTCCAGTCCGCCGCACACAAGCAGTACGCTACCCTTCTCGCAGAGCGCACCATCAACCCGCTCCACATGCACAATACAACCTTCTTTCCCAACGCGGAGCAATGCAGCCATCTGCTCGTCGGTGACCGCGACGAAGGACCATGCACCTCCACCGAGGCCACCGCAGGAAGTTCCGGCCTCTACTCCACCGCAACCGATATGGCGACGTGGCTCCAGTACCTGCTCGGAACCGGCGGCCCTGCCACGCCACAGGATCCGGCCGCCCAGGCCATCTACATTCGTCCTTCCGATCTCGTCAGCCAAAAAGGACTTGACCATGCCGGCGAACCAACCGGCGTCGGCCTCGGCTGGATTCACATCCTGCCAATCGACGCCCCCTCGCACATCATCGAAAAGACAGGCGGTGGCGCCGGCTTCTCAACTTACATCGCCATCAACCACGCTCGCCGCACCGCCATCTTCCTCGCCGCCACCGACGGCCCTGGAGACACACATCTGAACCTCTTCAACGCCGCGAACAAACTCCTGCTCGCCATGGCCGGCCTGCCGCCGCTCCCGCCACCAACACCCAAACCTGCAGTCAAACATACGCAGAGGCATAGCCGCCGTTCAAACTAAGCGAGTCACGTCAATCGCTCTTAGGCAAATCTACCTGCTTCTTGTGAACTAAGGATTCTTGCTCAACCGGCGGTAGTACTCGGCTACTGAATCCTGATATCCCGCCGGAACTGCGTAGGACTTGCCGGTGCGCGCTTCGGTCGAAGCTCCATCACGCTGCAACTGAAGCTCGATGCGATCGATGGAGCCAAGCACCTCGCGATGCATCTGCTCCACCATCGCCGGATTGCCGGGAAAGCGGCTCGGATCGAGTTGCTGCATCTGTCTTGCCAGATCCTGCACGTCCTTGATGGCCTGTGGATCGCCCTGTACCATCTGCCGCAACTGGTTCAGTTCGTGCATTCCCTGCTGATAAGTGCGCTCGGTATCCGCGGGATTGCCGGAGGCATCGGTTGGAACTGGCCTCGGTACACCTTGGCCGTAACGGTTATTACCAGTATTGATATTGTTCCAGACTGTGCCGTCCGCACCGCCGCCACCGTAGCGTATGTCGCCGCTCTGGCCTGTGCGGTCTCCCGTCTGCTGGACGAAGCTGCCGCCGCTTCCCTGCTGTGAGTTACCCGAGCCATCCTGGCCCGATTGCTGACCACCATTCTGGCCTCTCCGAGCGAGCTGACCCTGTTGACCGTTGCCGTTTTGCTGGCCACCGCGGCCTTGCTGACCGTTGTCACCCTGTTGGCCGTTTTGACCATTCTGACCCTGCTGCCTGCCGTTGCCGCGGTTTGAGGCGGTCATCGCCTCAAGCTGACTGCGCAACCGCTCGACCTGGCCTAGCGCAGCCGTCTCATCGCCTTGTCCCGCGCTACGCTGTCCGGACTTACCCTGGCCAATTCCCTGCTGCGCTTGCCGAAGCTGCTGGCTCAACTTTTGGAGTCCCCTCGCAATCTCGGTTTCAGTACCGTTCGAGTTCGGATTGATTCCACCGCGCAGCCAGTCGGCAGTCCTCTGCACATGATTGTCGAGATCGGACTGATCCATCTCAGTCAGTGCATCGCGAAGCTTTTGCGAGACGCCGGGTTGGTTCGGAGCCATCTCACGCGCGGCATCGCGAACTCCTTTCTGCAGCTTCGACAGATCGTTGGAAAGTTGTTGCCGTTCGCTGGCAAGCTGGTCGCGCTCGCGCAGCCGCGCCATCATGCTGTCGCGGTCGTCCATCGCGCCAGAGTCATCCCGGGAGCTGTTGGCGAGTTTGTCGATGCGGGCTGCCTGGGTACGCTCCTCCTGCGTCAGCCGGTCCGCTTCATGCGAGAGCGAGTCCACCTTACCCGCCGCAAGCTGTTGCTGCGTGCCGCCCAACAAGTTCGTCGCGTCGCGCAGCTTGTCGGCGGCCTGCCGCGCTGCTTCCGAGCTCTGCTGCGGACCAGCGCTTCGCTTCATCGCATCGCCGGCCTGGCGCATTCGGCTCAGGGCCTGCTCGATTCGCTGATCGGAAGACTGACCTTGATTCTGCCCTGACGATTGGCTTCCCGCCTGCTGACGTGATACCTGGGCGCTGCTCTGCGAAGACGCACTCTGCTGTTGCGAATTTGATTGCGATGACTGCGAACCTGATTGTCCTGTGGACTGCCCGCTCGATCCCTGTTGACCGCTTTGCTGCTGGCCGCCCTGTTGGCCCTGCCCCTTCTGCGCAAGTTGCTCCATCTGCCGTTGCAGTTGTTCTGCTTCGCGGCGAAGCATCTCTTGTTGCCAGCGCTCCTGGAAGCTCTGCTGCGGATTGTGCTGCTGGCTCGCCAGCTCCTCCTGGCGTTTCGCCAATGCGTCAAGCTTTGCGAGCGCGTCCTCCACGTCCTTCTCGTGCTGCTCCGCCGGAGAGGCGGTCTGGGCCGTCTCGTACTGATTTTTCTCCGTGTCCAGCTCAAGGTCGAAGAGGCTCGCAAGATCGCGGCCTGCGCCTCCACCCCCGCCACCACCGCCGCCCTGCTGACCGAACGCGACCTGAATCTGTCGGAACGTCGCCTCGGCACGCAGCAGTGCTTGCAGCGCCTTCTGCTCCAAAGGAAGAGCATCCTTCCACTGCATCCCCCTAAGTTTGTCTGCCGAAGGAGCCATCGCCTGGGCCGCGATCTGCATGTCCTTATCGAAGCCGGTAAACTCCTCGTTCGCCTGGGAGAGATCGCGGCTCTGAATGCGGGCCGAGAGCGCCATCACCTGGTCGCGCAACTTCTGCTGCGCATCCGAGAGGAACTGGCCAGCCACCGCGGCATCCTTCGGGGTTGCGCTCTTGTCGTTCTGCTGCTTCCAGGTCGCGGCAATCAGCTCCTTCTCGCGCTTCGATATCTCGGTCTGATTATTCTGCCCGCCGCCACCGCCGCCCCCACCACCGCCACCGCTCTGTTGCGACTGCGAAAACTCACGCTCAAACGGATCGGCCTGAATAAAACTAATTTCGGTGCGAGCTTCCGAGTGCCCATCCTTCGCCGTTGCATAGAGGCTCACCAGATCGCCCGGAACCAGCTTGAAATCCTCCAACCGCAGCGTGTAGGAACCCTCAGCGTCCTTCGCGCCTGGCGTTTTCAGCAGGCTCACATCGCGGTCCGGTCCACCATTGACTGAATAGTGCAGATGCACATCGTTCAGCCCGAACTGGTCCGCCGCCTTCACCCCAACCGTCACCTCTTCAATCGGACTTGCGCGGTAGTCGCCACCCGGACGGCTGATGGCAACCTCGGGCGGCATCGCCTTGTCAGTCGCGATAAAGTAGTCCTCCGAGAGCCGCACCGGCTGGCCTTCGTCGGTGGCGGCGACATGATAGGCGCCATCCTTCTCCATGTGGATCGTGCCCTTGTATCGGTTGCCCTCGCCGCTCGCCAGTTGAATCGTCTTGCCACCATCAAGAGTCAGTTGCCCATCCTTCAAGGGATGGTCCATCTCAATCTCGATGGCCGCGTCCGTCCCTTCGATCGCGCGCAGGTCGCCGGAGTGCTCCTCCGTCACCGGCTTCATCCCGGTCCACTTCGGATACTCGTAAGTCACGCGAACCTCCTTCACCGAAGGAAGGTCTACAACGCGCACCTTGTAGTGCGGAGAAACCAACGGCCCAGCGGCCACATAATACTCAACATTCTCCGGCAGACCGGCAAAGACAAACTGATACGCTGCCGTGCCCCCCGAGTCCGGCTGCGCCTGCATCGCAACCGGCTCCCACGCGCTTGCACTCTGGTAGTGGGCGAAGATCTGCACCTTCTCCGGCCGCATGCCGGTAACGTGCGCTGTGATGAGCTGATCGCTGTTCCGTCGCACCGCCACATCACCGGGCGTCACTGCGATCGAATACAACGGCGCAACATTTTTCTTCGGCCCAGTCCACAGCAGCGAGGCTCCGTAACCGAGATAGCCCGGCCCCGCGGCGACCATCCACACCAGCACGCCAAGGCAAGCCAGCCCCGCGCCGCCGAGCGCAAAGAGCCGGTTGTCCGGAACCAGAGACGACGGCGCCGCGTCCTTCGTGCGCGAAAGCGTATCGGCAGCCAGCAGTTCGAGAAACGGATCACCGCCCTCGCGTTCGCGCTCATGAAAGGTCGTCAGCCTTTGCTCAAGCTCAGGATGTGCAGCTTCGGCCTCGCGCACTGCATGGGTCCGCGTCAAACGAACGAGTGGAAGTACAACGCCCACGCCAGCAACCGTAGCCAGCGCAACGAGCAGCGCCAGGCGTGCTCCTGCCACTCCGTGCGTCGGGAAAGCATAATGATTGAGCAGCAACACCAGCGCCACCGTGACGATAAGCGCCGTGCCGCTAAAGATCGCAGCGCCGCGCAACCACGCCCCCAGCCGCAACCTGTGCTGCAGCCCCGCGATATAGGAGTTGAGCTCGCTTTGCCTGCTCATGCGTCCTCTCGCTGCGTACTCATGTAGCCGCTGGCAAGCACTGTCTCCGCCAACGCCACCACCAATGTAAGCAGCATAACGTACCACCACAGACTCACAGGGCGGTATTTCGCTTCATCCCCGGTGGCGGTCGCTGTCTGTATAGACGCTTCGCCTTTGCTTCCGCTCCAAAGCTGCTGCACATCCGGTGCAATCGGCTCTAAATCCGACTCACGCCGGTCGGGATTAACCCCAACCACTGCATCGCGCCCGTTCGCAAATCGAATCTGATAGAAACCCGCGCGCGCCAGCCGAAAGGTCTGCACTGTACGCGCCTCACTCAGCGAGAGCGGCCTGTGCCCATCGGGATCGATCACCTCAACGCTCGCCACCTCTCCCACCGGTTCGGCCGGCGAGCGCAATTGCACAAACGAGTCGACCAGCCGAGAGCCGCTCAGTCGTTCACTACCCGAGAGGTACCTCGCCGCCTTGTCGACGAACGCCACAAAGACAGGATGCAGCGGCAGGTCATTCGTCAGATCTTCCAATCCCGAGGTGAACAGCAACACATGCCCTTCGCCAATCTGCCTATCGAGCAGCAGCGGCGTCCCATCGCTCAGACGCGCCGCAACCCGCGCCTGTCCAGGCTCCACAACAGCCGCATAGAAAAACTTCGTCTCCGCCCAGCCGCCATTGTCGCGCCCAGGCTGCGCCTGCTCCAGTGCGGGATGCGTAAAATCCACTTGCCCGACCGTAGCCGTCGCACCGGCCCGGGCATAATCAAGCGCATCCTTTACCTCGCCTCCCCAAAGCGGAATACGCGCATGCTGCCCTGCCCCGGTGCTAAGCGCAATCAAAACGCCTCCGCCCTTTGCAACATACTGTTCCAGCGTGTGCTCGAAGATTGACGGCAGAGTCGCCGCATCGGAGAGCACGACAAAAGCAAACTTCGAGGGATCAAGATCTGTCGTCTGTTCTGCAGTAACAGATTGCAGCACGAACGATGCCTGCGCAGCCGCGCCCAGCGCAGCGCCAAAGTACAACCCCGGCCGCGTATCGTTCGCAGCATGGACGAAGAGCACCCGCTCCGGGTCCGACCGGCGTATCGCAAAGACACTTGCGTCATCTGCAGCGAACGCATCGCCGCCCTCGATCCGCACCTCACAGCGATTGAATCCATACCCCACATCGAGCGGCGCAAACTCCACCGGCGCTCGTCCATTCGCAGGAACATTGACCTTACGCGTTGCAAGCGTCTTTCCGTTGACCACCAACGACACCGTCTTCTCTGCCGCTGGAGTTCCAAAACCTGCCACCACAGCCTGCACGCGCGATCGCTTGGGATCCTTCGGGTCAGCGAGTTCAGCCGGCGCGCTTACACTCTCAACCGTCCAGTTCGCTGGCGCTGCACCTTTCGCGACTCCATGCAACACCAAAGTGACATTCGCCGGCACCACCATATCGGCAAAGTTCGCAGGCATAGCCGTCCGCTGCATATCGCTGAACAGATGCAGATCGATAGGACCACGCACAGTTTCGCTCAGCGCGCGGATACTTCGTCCCAACTCGCCGAAGCTCGCATGCCCGTCTCCAGGCTGGATGCCCTCAAGTACAGCGCGCAGTTGCGCTTCATCGATGATCGGCTGCGTCAGCACCTCAAGCTGCCCCCCGAGCGCCATCACCTGTGCCTTCTGCGAATGTGGCTTCGCTGCCAACAACTCCAGCGCCTGCTGCTTCGCATCGACAAACCGCGTACCAGCCCTCATGCTGAACGAATCATCCAGCACAATCAACAGCAGCCGCCCATTCGCATCTGCCGCAGGCCGCCGCACATACGGATCAGCAAACGCCAGCGCCAAAAGCAGCAACAACGCAAACCGCAGCGCGAAGAGCAGCAGATAACGCAGTCGACGGTGCCGCGTCGAGCTCTGCGTGCCGCGCTCGAAAAACATCAGCGAACTCACTGGCCGCGGGATGGTCACATGCTTGCGCAGCAGATGCACAAAGACCGGCACGCCCAGCGCCGCAAGCCCGCCAAGAAACCATGGCGCAAGAAATCCCATCAGTTCCCCGCCTGCCGCAGTGAAAGATACTCGCGCAGCGCTGTATCGAGAGGCTGATCCGTAACAAGCAGGTGATAATCCATCCCCGCCCCCCGCGCGCGCAACCGAAGCTGCTCAATATGCGCATCCATCTTCGCGCGATATGCCGTCTTCACATACTCCGGAATGACTTCAATCTCCTGATCGGTCTCAAGATCCACCAGCAGCGCGGGCCCCTTCAGCACTGGCCGTATCTCCTGCGGATCGAGAATATGAAACAGCACCACATCGTTGCCATGAAAGCGCAGCGGTTCGATAGCGTGCACGATCGTCTCAGGTCGCTCGTAGAAGTCGGAGATCACGATGACAATACCGCGCCGATGGAGCAGTTGTTGGAAATGCTGCAGCGGTTTGCCAAAGTCTGTCCGTGCACGCGGCTCTGCCTGTTCAAGCCCCGCGAAGAGCCTGGCAAGCTGACCCTGCCGCGTCGATGGCCGCACATAATCGCGAACCTCATCATCGAAGACGATCAACCCTGCAGCATCGCGCTGGTTTTTGATCGCGAGATAGAACAGCGATGCTGCGATATAGCGCGCGTAGTCCATCTTCTTCGGAGGGCCGGAGGTGTACAACATCGAGTTACTCGCATCGAGCAAAATTGCGAGCTGGCTATTCGTCTCGCCGCGATAACGCTTCAGGTAGCAGCGCTCCGTGCGTGCGAACAGATTCCAATCCACATGGCGCAGATCATCGCCAGGCGTGTAGGCGCGGTACTCCGCGAACTCCTGGCTGAAGCCGAAGTCCGGCGAACGATGCAGGCCGGCCACAAAGCCGTCCACCACCGTCTTCGCCAATAGGTCCAATGAGGAGATGCCGGCCAACACCGCGGGATCGAGGAAGCGCTGCATCAGCTCTCCTTCGGCCGCGGCACATACGCTATCAAGCGGTTCAATATCTCGTCGGCGTCGACCCGCTCGGACTCAGCATGAAAATTCAGCAGGATGCGATGGCGCAAAACCGGCAACGCAACGGACGTGACATCGTCGTAGGTCACGTGATAGCGCTTTCGCGAGAGCGCTCTCGCCTTTGCGGCCAGCACAATGAACTGCGCAGCACGGATGCTTCCTCCGTAATTCACATATTTCTTCACGAAGTCGGGCGCACCCTCGTTCTTATGCCGTGTCGCCCGCACCAGGCTGACGACATACCGCGCGATCGATTCGGCGATCGGAACCATGCGCACGAGTTGCTGAAAGTCGAGCAACTCCTCAGCCGACGTGACTGCCTCAATCTTTGCAGCGCGCGTAGTCGTCGTCAGGTCAATGACCTTCATCTCATCTTCGGCACTCAGATAATCCAGCGTGGCGTTGAAAAGAAATCGATCCAACTGCGCCTCCGGCAGAGGGTACGTGCCTTCGAGCTCGATTGGATTTTGCGTCGCCAACACAAAAAACGGCGCTGGCAGCCGATAGATGTGCCCGCGCACAGTACAAGAATGCTCCTGCATCGCCTCCAGCAGCGCAGCCTGCGTCTTCGGCGGTGTGCGATTAATCTCGTCGGCCAACAAAACGTTGCCGAAGATCGGGCCTTCAACGAAGGTCCATTTGCGATGGCCGGTTGCCATATCCTCTTCAATGATGTCGGTGCCGGTGATATCTGACGGCATCAGGTCCGGCGTGAACTGGATGCGCCGAAACTGGAGGCCAAGCGCATCGGCGATCGAACGCACCATCAGCGTCTTTGCTGTGCCCGGCAGCCCTGTTATCAGGCAGTGGCCGCCCACGAAGAGTGCAATCAGCACCTGTTCGAGCACCTCGTTCTGGCCCACGATCACCTCGCGAACCTGCTTGACGATTGCTTCGCGCACTGCATGGAAGCGCTCGACGCGTTGCTGAAGCTCTGCTGCATCTGGTCTCAAATCGGCAAAAGTAGCCATCACTTCCCATCCTCATCAATTTATTTTTCAGGTGACTGCTTCAACTCCAGCAACATCTTCTGCGCCGGCCGGTAGCCAGGCGCAACCTCCAGCGCCGCCAGCACGCTTTCTTCGGCCTTGTCCCTTTGTCCCGCACCGAGATAGGCCTGCGCCAGATGAAACTGCGCCCCCGCCTTATCCAACGGATTCGACGCCACAACTGCACCGTACTCGCGAATGGCCCCCTCGTACTGCTTCTGTGCGTACAGCAGATCACCAAGCTTGTGATGCAACTCCTCATCCTTGACCGGGTAGATGTAGTTCACGCGCTCCAGCGCCGCCGCGGCCTCGGCCTGCTGCCCGGCAGCTTCCTCAAGAGTCGCCAGTCGCTTCAGAGCCTCTGGCTCCTGGCCGCCCTCGTGTTCATAGGCTGCAAGCATCGCAGCCTCAGCCTTCAAATCTCCCTTGGCGTGGTGCGCGTCCGCCATCAGTTCGTAGACGTTCGCATCGCCAACATATTCGGGATACATCGCCAACACCGCCGGCCCCTGCGCCAGTACCGTGTCGTACTGCTTCTGCTGCAACGCTGCTACCAATGTCTTCAACCTGTCGTGCCATTCGTCGAAATGCGCAGCCTCTGCTCCGTACCTCTTGTCGATCCATGCAAAATACTGTTTGTCGAACTCCTCCGGCGACACTCCGAGATCTTTTTGTACTACCTGCAATGTCGTCATCGATTGCGCATACGAATGCACCATCTCCAGCAGCTTCTCCTCACCCCACTTCGTCTTCACAAACTCACAGATACTACCAGCCTGAAAGTAAGAGACAATCACCTGCGAAGGATACTCAGGATAGACGAAGCCGCGGTCCAAACTGGCCAGAGGCAGCAGCTTCTTCTCATGAATTGCGATCAGCACCTCCGGTGTGACGCGATTGCCCCACTCCGGCGAGTGCTCGCCCTCTTCGTGTACAGCCAATCCCTCGGTGAACCAGCGAGGCACGCGATGATTAGTAGCCGTAAGAATGTAAACATGGCTCATCTCATGCCACAACGTCGCGCCCCAGTTGAAGTCGCCCGGTTTGCGCGCCGATGGACTATCCATCGCCACAACCTCTCCAAAGGTCACGCCCAGCGCCCCCAGTCCCGGCATCCCCATCGTGCGCACAGCGAAATCCTCATGGTCCGGATAAATCTCCACCCGCACCGGAGCAGGCAGCTTCATCCGATACTTCTTCTCATAAGTCGCGATAATCGTGTGCAACTCCGCCTGCACATACGGACGCAGCAGATCCGCCTCCGTCTTATTCAGCTTCAGAATCGTCGTGCCATCGCCAAAGGTTTCAAAGTTCTTATAACTGTCCAGCAGTCGCAAACTGTTCACCGTCTCGGCGTCGCGATAGCCGTTGTTGTAACTCTGCTCCAACTCCTTCAGCGGCTCATCTTCTTTGCCCAGCCGCATAAGGTCGATACCAAGGGCCGAATGGGCAGCCCAAAGCCGTGGATCGGCTGTAACCGCCTTGCGATAGTACGTCACCGCATCCTCATAGCGATAATGCATCTCGAGCTGATGCGCCACCCGTGCATACGCCTCGCCGTAATTGGGATTGATGGCAGCGATCTTCGCGAACCACGCATCGGGAGAACGGTCGGCGATCAACTCCACCGCCGCATAGATCGCCAACGCATCCAGTGCATCGTTCTCCAGCGCAATTGCTTTGTCGGCCTCAGACACCGCCAGGTCGCGGTCGTCATTCTCAAGAGCAAGATCCGCCATCAACTCATGCGCACCAGCGAGCTTAGGATCAAGCTCGATAGCTTTCGCCAGATACTCGCTCGCTTTGCCATCAAAACCATCCGCGGACACGATCGCAAGGCCGAGATACGCTTCAGCATTCGATGGCTCCTTCGTCAGCACTTCACGAAAGAGGTCGGCTGCCTCGGGATTATTGAAACGTTCGTGCAGCAACACGCCCCAGCGCACTTTGTAGACTGCCTTGCTGTTCACCGTCTGCGTGGCAAGTCGAAACTGCTCGTTTGCCTGATCCCATTCTTCAAGCCCCCAGAAACCTTCAGCTCGCGCATACGCATCACTGCTGTGCGTCAATCCATCGAAGCATCTCTGCGCCTCCGCGGAATGCCCATGCTTACGCAGCAGCCAGCAGTCTCCAGGCACTGAAGCGCAAGCTACAACGTCGCACATCAGCAACAATGCAAGGGAGGTAGCGAGGTGTCTCATTTGTCCAGCTCCTCCTGCACCCTCGCCAGCTCCAGCAACGCGGCCGTCAACTGCGTCTTATAGTCGGTCGGATCCATTGCAGCTTTCTGGTACTTCAGCGTGTCGATCTTTTGTTCCAGCTCCTCCTTTTTCGCGAGCAACGCACGTTTCGCCGGATCGTTGGCTGCTTGTTGGCTCGTGCCAAGGCGTATCAGGGTAAAACTCGACATCAGCGTCCCCTGACCGTTGCCGGCCCCTCGTACCGGCTCACCGCGGCCAACATCATTGAAGACCGCGTGCTCGGTCGCAAGCCGTTTCTGCGAGTCATAGAACGCCGAAGTCTTCGTCGTCGCGTAATTAAAGGCTTCCATGGCGCTGATGGAGTCGCTCTTGTCCGTGTCGGCCGCAGGGTCCTCTAGCGCCTCAACCCAGTACCGCGCAAATACCGTCGCATTCTTTTCCGTGCCCGACTTCGTGGCCGCGATCACGGCTCGCCCCGGCCGCCCCAAAGCCTGTATCGCTCCACCGCTTGCGCTGGTCGTATCGACAACAAGCTGGCGCCGCGTAGGAATGCGATCGCACATCGCCGCAATTTCACCCGCGGTCACATCCGGGCCCACGAGGTTGAATTTATACTCGACACCGTCGAAGGATCCGTGGCCAATCAGAATAAGCACGAAATCGTCGTCGACCTTCGCTTCACGCGCCACCGCATCCAAAGTGTCCTTCAATTGCGCTCCCGTGGCCTGTGTGCCGGCCAGGGTATAGACCCGAGCCATATTGCCCGCAGCCTTAAACACCTTGTCCAGATCCTTCGCTGCCGCGGTAAAGCGCTGCTCGTAATCCGGCTCCCCACCAAGTCCCGCAACAGTCACGTAGTACACCGCGGCGTAAGCTCGCAGAGAAAACCCGAGCACGAACGCGAGGAGCAGGATTTGCGAGACAAGAGTGCGTCTCATATCACACCCCACTTACGGCGCAGCAGCCACTCCGCGGTCGGAAGCCCAAGCAGCAGCAGAAAAACAATCGGCATACTCCACAGTTCGTTCGTCGTGCGGACGGAGATCCCCGCCTCCGAGTACGAGATATCGCGCGGGAGGTTCTTCAACTCGGAGAGCTCCCAGTAGCGGCCACCCGTCTGTGATGAGAGCTGCTTCAGCAGCGGGCGATTCTGTTCAGTGTGGAAGTTCTCAGCGAGGCCGTCCTCCCGTTGGAAAGTCAGCACGTCACGGCCCAGCTCCTCGTGCTTGCTGCCTGCGGACTCCGCCGTAACCTCCGTTAGATACGCGCCTGCCTTCTCAACAGTCCATTCCGCATGATAGACACCCGGCGCATCCTGCGATGGCGCGAGGTCGAGCAGCGCATTCACCCCCTCAGGACCGACAATATGCGCCGTAACATGCGCGTCTCCCGCAGGCTGAAACTGCCGATCACGCACCTGCGCCGTAAGCTGCACGCGGCCTTCATCCATAAGCATCCGAGTGGGCATTGAGGCAGTCATGGGGCCCGTCGAGTCGGCCACAAGCCAGCGAAGAAGCTGCTGCCAGAAAAGATCGTGCGACGGATCGCCCAGAGCCTCGCTCATCTGCCAGCGCCATGCGCCACCCGTCGCCATGATCGCGGTTCTGCCATGTCCGTAATTTTGCGTGATAAGCAACGGAAGCTTACGACGCCCCACATTCATCTGTGCCAATACCGTAGCGCCGGGTTTGGGCGAGCCCGCATCCTGATAATCCGCCAGATACGTCAGCTTCTTCCAGCGTTCCGCGTTCTTCGCCGGATCATCCAGCAGCCGCGTAATGGGCGACTCGATTCCCTCCGCCGTCAGTTCCACCGTCGCCGCGTTGCGATGGAAGCTGTTGCGGCCTGTCGGCAGAAAAGTCGGCAGCAACTCGTTCATGCTCGACGCGCCCCAGCCTCCATCACTTAGCGCCGAGCGGCCGCCCAGAAATAAAACCCCACCGCCACGCCGGTCGACATACTCACGCAAGAGCTCCTGCTGCAACGGCGTGAAGTAATCTGCGTCGACCGACCCTATGATGATTCCCGCATAACCAAACAAATCCTCCGGCCGCACTGGAAATCCACCCGCCAACTCGGCCGGATCATTAATCCCCTGACGATAAATCTTGTTCTCGCTCGTGCGCAGCATCGAAACAAGCTGCACCGTCGGATCGTCCTCTTCCGCACGCCGGATGAATTTAAACTCCCACCGTGGCTCGCCTTCGACATACAGAATTCTCCGCTTGGCATCGCTCACCAACACCGGCCGCGTCATCGCGTTGTTCTTCAGATTCTCTTCGCCTGCAAGCGGTTCAATTCCGAACTGGAGGCTCTTGGCGCCGGCCGCGCCGGCAGAGAAGAAAAGCGGCTCCGTCTGAATCACTCCATTCGCAGCCAGTGTCACCTCGCGCGCCACGAGCGTCTTATCTCCATCACGAACAGTAACTATCGCCTTCTGGCCTGCATAGCCGTGCTGTCTCAGGCTGATCGTTGCCGCAACCCGCGCATTGGCAACCGAGCTCGCCGCAACGCTTACGTTTTCAAGCTCCACATCATGCTCGTGCTCCACAGTGCCGAAGCCTATCGTATGCACTGGCAGGCGCCGGTTCCGGAGCGCCTGCAGTGCGTCCACGCCGATCCCGGAGTCGCCCATCCCAGCGGCATTCTGGCTTCCATCGGACAGCAACAGCACCGCGCCAATCGGAAGATCCGACGTCTCCGCAACCAACTGCTTCAGCCCATCGCCGATATGCGTAGCAGCTTCCGTGGGCGCAATGCCGTCCAGTCCGTTCACCCTGGTCACACCAAAGCCAAGCCGATAGAGACGCGTCTGAAATCTCTTCTGCAGCCCGGAGAGCACACCATCCTCAAGAGCAGCCAGCGCCGCGGCCTCGCGTGTTTTGCCGCCACTGTCTGCAATAGCCATGCTCAGTGAGTCATCCACCACCACGGCGATAATGTTTTGCTGCGAGCTCAACGCCGCCACCGTGATCGCCGGCTGCCACAACAGCAACAGAACAAGCGCGACAAACGCCGACTGCATCCCCCACACCGCCCACGCGCGCCAGCTTCGCAGCTTCGGAGCGGCATCGCGCAGTCTCCACCGCACCAGCAGCGCAAGCCCGCAAGCGCAGACGACGATCAACATCGGCAGCAACCACGCAGGCCACGTCGAGAGCAAAACAAACCGCCCTTTGGTAAAGACCGGACTCGGATACTTGAAGAAGAACTGAAACATTGCCCGCTGAGACCTGGTTGAAAAATCCTACTGATTGCTACCCACGATCTACTACGATCGCCTCTCAGCCGCGGGCGAACCTAATGCGTCATGCCATACAGGATGTAATCGAGCCCCACGCGAAAAGCCATCGACGCGAAGGGCTCCGGGTAATTCGGATCGTCGGCCCACTCCCACGCATCGCCCAAATGCATGTTGTGGCAGATTGCAACGATGATGCGGCCCTTATCATCTCGAATAGCGCGCCACTTCGGCTGGTAGCCATCTTTCTCATAGGTGCGTCCGCTCCAAACATACTGCTCACCCGGAATCTGCATCTTGTCGTCGATGTCGTAGAGCGTATGAAAAATCTCATCGCCACTCTGAAGGTCTTCGACCGGACGATCGGGCAGCACCTGGCGTATGCCATTCATAAAATTCTCCCAATCATCGGTGCCATGAAAGTCGTCCACCATCAGAAACCCGCCCTTCAGCAGATATTCGCGCAACCGCTTTGCCTCCGCATCCGAGAACGACCACCTTTGTACCTGCACCGCATAAATCCACGGATAATTGAAGATCTCGTCGGAGTCGAGCGTCACCACCTGCTCCGTCGGCCGCCCGTCGATGCGGGTCAGGCGATGCATCGCGATCAGAAACTGACGGTCTGCCTTCGGATAATCACGCGACCAGGGACGCCCCCAGCCCCGGCCGCCATAGCCGCCGAAGGTCTGCATGCTCGAGCTATAGGCCAACCGAGACCAATAAAACTCCGACTTGATGTTGTACGGAGAGTCGTCGTTGCCGAACCCGAAGTCCGCCACTCGCTGGTAAGCCCGCAGCCCCACGCAGCACGTAGCGGCCGCCACCGCGACGATTGCAATCTGCGAGAGCTTCATCAGGACCTCCACCGAAAGGAGTTGTTCGCCGAGAGTACCAGAAACGCCTGCTGGGCTGTCTAATAGACGGAGCGGACCCGTGACTTGTTGCTTCCAGCGCCTTGTCCCCGCGTTTTCAGCGTGAGACCATGCAGAAACGCATCACTCCGCCCTGCGGAAGCCCTACATTATGAAGCGACGCGACCTCCTCAAGCTCGGAAGCATAGCCCTGGCGCAGGCCAGCGCGACGCGGTTACCGCTGCTGGGACAGGCAGGCATGCCAATGCCCCATCCCGCACCCCCAACCGATAAGGCAGACTACACCCTCCGCATCGCGCCGGTGACGGTCGAGCTCGACCGCTCGCACATCCTCTCGACGATCGGCTACAACGGCACAGCGCCTGGCCCGGTATTTCGCATGCGCGAGGGCAAACCGGTCACAGTCGAAGTAATCAACGACACCGACACCCCCGAATTCGTGCACTGGCACGGCATGCTCATTCCCGCCGAGGTAGACGGCACCGGCGAAGAGGGTTCTCCGCTCGTTCAACCGCACGACCGCCGCCGTTTCCAACTCACGCCCGGCCCAGCAGGCAGCCGCTGGTATCACTCCCACGCCATGGCGATGGACGACCTTCACAAAGGCGCATACACCGGCCAGTTCGGCTTTGTCTTCGTCGAAGGCAGCAGCGACCCCGGCCACTACGACCAGGAGCTATTCCTCGCCCTGCGCGATTGGGAGCCGTTCTTCAGCGACACCATGGACGACGACGATGACAACACGCACGACGATCCCCTGCTCGAAAAACCGGCAACCCTGAACACCGATCCCAACGGCCTCGAAGTCGGCTCGATGACCTACTCCATCAACGACAAGGCGCTGGGCTCAGGCGAACCAATTCGCGTCCGCGAGGGCCAGCGGCTGCTCATTCACTTTCTCAACGCCAGCCCCATCGAGAACCGCCGCATCGCGCTCGCCGGCCACAAGATGAAGGTGATCGCACTCGACGGCAACCCAGTGCCAACGCCGCAGACTCTTGAGTCGATCTTCCTTGGCGCAGGCGAGCGCATCGACGTCGTCGTCGAGATGAACCATCCCGGCATCTGGATTCTCGGCTCAACAGAGAAAATGATCCGCGAATCCGGCCTCGGCGTCGTAGTGGAATACGCTGGACAGCACCGCCAGCCACAGTGGATCGACCCGCCAAAAGCCAAGTGGGATTACACCCTATTCGGCACTCCAACCTCCAACTCACCCGCCCCGCAAGAAACCATAGAAATGATCTTCGAGAAGATTCCCCGAGGAGCAGGCAAATTCAATACTTTTCTCATCAACGGCAAGCCGTACCCTCATGACCGCGAGTTCGTGCTGCAGCAGGGGACGCGATACCGCCTCGTGATGCGAAACCGCACCGACGACGCTCACCCCATGCACATGCACCGCCATCTTTGGGAGCTAGCCGAGATCAACGGCAGGAAGACCGCCGGCATCATCAAAGACACGGTGGTCGTTCCCTACTACGGTCGCGCAACCGTCGACTTCACCGCCGATCAGCCCGGCCTCACCCTCTTCCACTGCCACATCCAGCAACACATGGACTACGGCTTCAAAGCACTCTTTCGCTACGCCTGATCCATTCCGTAAGGATCGTGCCGACAATCAGTTCACTTTCTTAATGTCGTCCGGCTTCCAGCTCTGATCGAAAAATGCCTTACCAGGACCATAAAGACGAAGAAGGGTAAACCACCCTTTCCCCGGAACAGTCGCGATCCAGTTTTTCCCTGCCCCCGGAGACTTCGGCCCGAAGTAAATGTCAGTCGAGCCATCAGAGTTCTGGATCGGTTTATCCATCGCATTCAACGATGGAAACGGCTGCCCATTATCGAGACCGGAGCCGGTAATCGGATCGTAGACCGTCACCGACCAGAAGATCGCCACTGGAATATTCGGCGGCAGGTGCAGCACATAGGCCTGGCTGCCGCGAAGAAAGTCGCCGTCAGCATCCTCGTAGGCCGCAGGATACTTCGCGCCGACACTCTCCATATTCACCGCCATGCCCGGGCTCGTCGAATACGCAAACGTGAAAAAACCCGTGCGCGCATCGATGACGTTATACGTGTCAGCCGTAAAGTAGGCATTGGTCGGGAATGGGTTGATCCAATGACGGTTCGCATAGTAAAGCCCTTGAGGAATCATGGCGGAGGGTTGGTAGGAGATAGCATGTCCGATGCGCGAGGCCGTCCGTGCTGCCTTGTCGAGCATATCCCGCGTGGGCGCGTTCGGTGCGAAAGGCCTGCCCTGGATAATCCCGATTCCCGCCAGAACACCGCGCATCTCCATATCGGTCGGGTCCACATACTCATGATCGATAAATCGCGACAGCATCTCGAAGGCAGTGCCATCCTGCGGATAAAGCATGTTCGCCGGCGTAGCCGAAGCATCCGGGAAGACCATCGGCCTGGCTGTCGACTCCTGGCCCAGCGGATAAATGCGCGTCTGCTCCATCACCTTCACGGGTTCGCTCAGTTCCTTCGGATCTTTGAAGAAGCCCCGCCAGAAGACGAACACCCCGTAGGTGCCGGAACGGAAGGTAAAGTAGCCCGGAGGAATCGGTCCCTTGTAGTCCGGCGGCAGAATGAGGTACTTCCCTCCCTCCCCATGATCCGGCCCCGGCAGGCCCACGTCACCCGCCCAGTCGCGTCCTTCGATCTGTCCCTCTGATTTAATCGGCCGCTGCCAGAAGTCATCGAGAATCCCCTGCAGCCCCGGTGGAACCTCAATCACCAGCGGTCCATCCTGCTTCAGATCGAGATACCCGAGCGCGTAGATCACATCGGAGTTCGGCGTAGTGATCAACGTCTTGGCATTCAGCCGCTCCTTAAAGATGGGCAGTACGTTATAACCCTTGCCGAACACCTTCTCCGATCCCTCCTTCATTCCGTACATATTCAAGGCAGGAAGCGCCCACAGATAAGCCTGAACACCTCGTTCAAAGAGCAACTCCTGCTTCAGCAGGCTGATGTCAGCCTTCATCGGATAACCCTCTATATAGGGCTGGTCCGCAAGCTTGTCATAGTGGGTTGGAGGAATTTGAGGTGTTTGATTGCACGCAGTCAGTGCAAGCGAAGCCAGAACAACGAGACCGACCTTCTTCATCTTTTTCCTGCTCCTACTTTGTCTTCGCAAGAACTGGGGGGTTCTAAATCTCCGACCAGCATAATCGTCAGGCTAGTCCAGCCCTGAAAAGAAAAATTCTCCAAAAACCTCAGCAAAAACGCTTGTCAAGCCCCGGAACAAGCTAACTGCTTACAATGGAACGACATACGCATGGCGTATTAGTTAGGGTCAACTTGTTATACTTAAGCTATAGATCAGAAACAAAAAAGGAGAAGGCCCCGAAGCTTCGACTTCGGGGCCTTCTCCTTTAGAAAGAATACTTTACAGATAAGTCCTTTTATTGGAATACTTTGCATAATAAGTCCACAGCTAAAGGTAATAATATACCTGACTGAGTGTATCGTTAACTTTGCCGTGACAGGGCGTAGTATTTGAGCAAATAGAAAAACCCCGCTGGCAGGCGAGGCTTAGGTGTGGCGAACTCTTCAGCGACATCATCGCATGAGGTACGCCCCGATGCAAACCGACCTTGAAACGGCATTCCGTTTCGATCCAAGCGACCCAAAATCACGGCAAAAACTGGACAGACTAATCAAGGACATTGGGATGTCTCTTCCTGAGCTCTTCAGTGATAATTTTGGTCAACTCTTGGAGAACCTCGTTTGGAGGAAGACTGCACTCCCCATCGAAAACGATGGGGGTCTTGCTCTTGTTGTGTCTCTTGATCTCGGGGAAGGTGACGAAGTGCCTCTTCTGACACTTCGGGCAGGGGAAATAAATGCCTTTAGCCATGCCGAATTATATGCGTCACGCTGAGATAATCAGGTATGGCCAAGGTGGTTAAGTCGTGGGATCACACATGGGAAAAGCCTACTGAGTACCAGATGGAACAGGTGAGAAAAGCCGTTCGGGCTGCACACGAAGAGGAGCCAACCGATCTCTCTTTTCTAAGCGGCGAACACGCTCAAAGCCCCACCCTGCGCCTTTGGGACGCTATAGAAAGAGAACGGGAGCGGTGGAAGATCAACTAGGCCGCGCAATGCACTCTGCTGCGTGCGCCGCGTACCATTCTTCCTTTTCTTTTTCTTCTAATGTCTCAATAAGGTGGCGGCGGATCGTCTCGGCTAAGTTACCCCTGATTTGTGTCGCACCACTCAGCCATTTCTGATTGTGATGGTCTCGGAAGTCTGTGTATACCTTTTCGGCATATTCGTTCATGGGAGTGTCTTCAAAAAAGTAACGGGCACGAGAGAAAGACGACCATGCCAAAAGGTCTGTGCATTGCAACGCCGGAACCTCTTTGCGCTTTCTGAAGGAGTAATGTCCTTCGTACTTTCCTGGTCGCACACTCTCTTCCTGAGACATCATCCTTTCAATCTCGTATTTTGCTTCCCCCTCCTGCCAATCGAAGAAATACTCGACAGGATTGTTCGGATTGGTCGCAGCATCCCAATCTCGCAACAGTCTAAGAACGTGTTTGATTGCCCAAGTGTAGTGATACCTTCCGGCGACCTCTTTCCATTTTTCAGGCATCAAGTCGTCGTAGTCTTTCTTCTTCACCGCGTAGGAGAACGCTCTCACACCATATTTTTTGGTGATCTGTCCGACTCTCCTGAGGGCGTTACCTACTTTTTGTCGTCCCAGCCAGCGTATTTCTTTGGGTTTAGAGCTACGCATTCAGAAGAATGAAAATCGCTGATCTCGTACTTTGTGAGAAAGTTAGACCACTCGGTTTCCAGACGACGTATGCGTATCGCCGGAATAATCAACGTAGACGCGATGGCAATTCTTTGGCTTGGCGCTGTGCCACTGTCGTCGATATAAACGTTGACCATAGCAAGGGTTACTTTTCGCCAATGCCGCCCGTAAGCGCCCATAAGGGCGTGTTCGGTGCGGGAATACAGTTGATTTCGGGCACACACCAGCGTAGGCTGCTTTCTAGCAACCCATGCCGAAGACGCCCACCACTTCCGCCAAGAACGTAACGGGTGATTTCGACCAATTCAAAGATTTTGCGAGACGGATTTTGTCCGTCCCACACTCAAAGATCAAAGCGCAACTCGACGCGGAGAAGGAAGCAAAGCGAAAGGCTAAGGCTTCTTCTTCCTCCCGCGCCCCTGTCTCCTCTTAAAACGCCGTTTGTCCCACCTTACCAGTGACCTCTTTGTAGGTCAGCCGCTTTCCCGCTACCTGCGATAAAACTTTTGCGAACCGTGTGGCGTCGTTGTGCTTGTGGCGGGTGTTGAATCGAAACACCTGCTCATCGACATACGCGTCAAGATGGAACGGCTCGACGGCAACGTAGGTGCCGTTCAAACCACGCTTTAGCAGTGACCAGAAGTTTTCGATTCCCTGAGTGTGGACGCGGCCATTCACGTACTCGTTGATGTGATTCACGGTCTTGTGAGTGAAGTTCTTGAACTCGCTCAGTCGGTCGTAGCCAGTGTTTCCGTCGGTGTAGACGTGTGCGTTGAATCCGATGTTGTTTAGAATTTCGTTCTGCAACGTGGTGCGTGTCACGTCAGGAATCACTTTGGCGCGAATCTGACGGCTTTCACGATCCAGCATCCCCATAACGATAGTCTTAGGCTCTAGTTGCTTCCGCTTCGAGAGATGTTTGTTCTTTGCCTTGCCACCAATGAAGGTTTCATCCACCTCTACTGGATTCTGCCAGCGACCGCCCATCGTTAGTTTTGACTCTTCTTTCATGGCCAGCCGGATGCGATGAAGCATGAACCATGCGCTCTTTTGAGTGACGCCGAGGGAGCGGGAAAGCTCATACGAGCTGATGCCGTTTCTGGAGTTGGACAAAAGCCACATGGCAGGGAGCCACTTGTCCAGACCGATAGGCGAATCCTCGAATACGGTGCCGACCTTGAGGGAGAACTTCTGTCTCGGATGTTTGGTCCGGCAGTTGTAGAGGCCGGATTTCTCCATGTAAATGACCTTATCGGAGCCACACATGGGGCACCGGACGATCCCGTCTGCCCAACGACCTGCGATCATGAATTGACGGCAATTCTCTCGGTCGCTAAAGTATTGAATTGCTTCGAGTAATGTCTTAGGGCCTTCCATAAACAAGACTCTACGCCTAAAAACTCACTCAGTCAAGTATATTGTTACCCAGCTAAAGTACCCAAAATGAAGACTTTACGCAAACTACGGCAGTAGGGGGAGGGCCGAATTCGAACTACATAACCAGCTTGAAAACCAATTTGAGGACGTCTTTAAGCGGCATCATGGTCAGAAGCAGCGGCACCATCGGAATCAGGCAGGCCGCCACCATGGTGATCGGGGTGCGTTTGTCCATCGGCATAGGCCCCATCTTGTCGATAAAAGCAAAACTGTTACCCAGGTCGGCCAGCGACTGAATGTCCCCAGTTCCAAGCAACGCCTCCTCACGCGGAGGTCGGGTCTCGATCCATTTCTTTTGGAACGAGGAGGTGTACTCCGTCGCAAGCGATCCGTATTCGTAAAGCCCCCTTCGCTTTGTCCGCAGAAGGAGCGGAGCGAACACGGCTAATGGAAGAAGAAACAAGATAACAACGAGAACTACATACGTTCCTATCAAGGGTGCGAAGTGAGGTAATGGAACTTTGCCGTAAACAACTTCGTTTGCCACTACACCGGTAGACGCAATCGAGAAGGCAAAAATGATAACCGAAAAAAATCGATGCGCTTCGCCGACAAAGCCAAGGCCACCGGCTTCATCAGGATGGGTCGGTATCAGTTGCAGATGCAATTTGCTCATCCGCCACAGAAACTGACCCCAAAGGAACAGTCTCCACAACCAGCGCAACATCAGAAATTGAAAGAGAGGAACGCAGAAGAAGGCAAACCACCATCCAGCCATGGTCAGGGAAAAGCCTGTACCTGTACGGTCCGCATACCAGGTCGAAACTTCAACTGCCATGCCCTTCAATGCGCTAAACGCGCCGCAATAAGCCAGCAAAACAAGAATAATCTCCGCGATCACGGAATCGCGCCAACGCAAACCCTTTTCTACTGCCTGATCGAAGCGCTTAAAATCCTCTTCGACGACGAGGCCGGAGCGAACGAAATGAGCGGATGCATGGGCAATGTGCGGACCCAGCACGTTCACCGCCACGACAAGCAAAGGCAATGCCAGAAGAAACCGCGTATAGGCCGCGAAGTCCCGCAGGAAAGGAATGGCAACACGATCTCCGTACGCAGTTCCCTGAAACAGGCAGAGAACAAGCAGCGTTACCCATGTCAGGCAGATGGCGAACATTGACCGGCGTACGAGGCGCGGCCCCCGCTCGTGAATCATCCCCAGCCGCTTTTCAATCCGATAGGTAGGCCCGCCCTCAGTGAGAAACAACATCGGACGGCCTGTGTGTTCAGAATCTGTCACCGGTCCTCCCCGTTGAGCCGTTGGCAGTGCCTAACCTTGAAGCCGTTCAGCCAAGCTGGCCCTTCTTCATCGCGGCGACAAGCCTTGCATGGTCCAGCTCGGTCTGGTTCCCATACGCCTCCGCCCACTCTGCAAGAGAGTTGCGCAGAATATTCGAACGACCGCAGTATCCGGCAATGATCCCAGGCTCGCTGATGCGCGCATGGGCACGCGCCAATAATGCGCCACACGCATAGCCGTAAAAATTGAAAGAGTCGCCAGTGAGAAATTCGACCGGAATCGACGCCTTGAGGTTCTTCATCTGTCGAACGTAGTAAGGACGCCCATCAATGTCGGTCCATCCGAGCATCACGTCGCTCGAGGCCTGCAACGCATGCTGCCCCACCACGACGCGCTGCCCATTATGGGTAAACTCTGCGTGTCTCTGGGGCAAATAAGGTCCAAGCGCGGGTGCTATAGCTTCTTTGATCTGCAGGAAAAGAGGATCGTTGTCTGTCTTCCCCATCAACAAAACGAGATAAGCCCTTGTGCCAACCGAGCCAACTCCGACAACACGATGAGCAACATCCATCACCCGGTACTTGGAGAGCATATGACGACGTTCGCGAGGCAGCGTGAACGCATACCGTTCCAGCGCAGTAATCAACTTCTTCTTAATAGCGGGCGACACAAACGTGAGAATCGGCGGATCTTCGTGGAACTTCCAATGTCCGTCTGCATCCTTCCCCGCAATCTTTCCCAAAAGCGTGACATTGTCGGATTGCAAAGCCTTGGCGCATGCCTTGTTGATGATCGCCGCCGCCTTGACGGGAACCTTACGCAAGACATTGGAACGCCCCGGAGTAGCGTGCAAATACCAGATATCCAACGTCCCCATCGACTCCATCCGCTGCATATTATCCTGGTACCCCATCACAGCTTGCATGACAGCCGTCGCTCGCTCACGGGCATTGAGGCCGTTTTCGCGTCCTGCTACATTCACGCTCGCGGTCAGGCGTTTGAGATCCCACTCCCAGGGGCCAACCACCGTCTCATCGAAGTCGTTGATGTCGAAGAGCAGTTCGCGTTCAGCCGAGCCATAAATGCCAAAGTTATTAAGGTGCGCGTCCCCTGCAAGAACAACATTGCAGCCAATATTCGGCGTCTTGAAGAGGTCATACCCCATTATCCCGGCCGCTCCTCGAAGAAACGCAAATGGGGAAGCGGCCATCCGTTCCATACGCAGCGGAACCAGATGCTGTTGACGGCCAACGTTACCCTGCTCGATTAGCTTGAGAATGTCTTCGCGGTTTGCCTCGGGCTTCCACTGTCCATGCTGCTCCCGTGGAACTCGCTCCCGCATAGCCTTACCCTGAGCGTGCAATTCCTGAACGCTCGGGAGCGGGGCGCGCAGGTTGATGCGGTCGCTTGGCGGTACGGATTTCTTCTTTGCTATTGGTGGCGGCATATCGTTTTTCTGTACCAGTCATAGAACGATACAGTGCATTTCAGAAGGCGATCTGGCTAAAGGCTGGAATAAAGGAGATGGATTCCATAAACCCGCAAAATAGAAGGTCCTCGACTACCCTTACCGTCCCACTGGTGTTTGATCGTCCTTGTCGTATTGATCGCAAGGATTGCAAACGGCCATAGCACAGATGGGTAAACTACGCCGCTCTGCTAGTCATTGAAACTGTCAAAACTGACAGCCTCTGGGAGTGTCGCAGAAAGCGATAAAACCAGCGTATTTATTGAGAATTTTGGTGGCCCGGGCAGGAGTCCAACCTGCGACCTTCGCGTTAGGAGTGCGCTGCTCTATGCAACTGAGCTACCGGGCCAGCAAGGCTAGTGTATCGCGCGGGTTGCAAACCTTTGCGATGATAAACTTGCAGGTGGAGAGTTTATGCCGGAGATACAGCGTCGACGTGCGGTTACAGTGAACATTGGCGGGGTCCGCGTGGGCTCGGACGCACAGGTTGTCGTGCAGTCGATGACTAATACGGACACGGCTGATGTCGAGAGCACAGTGCAGCAGGTCGCCGCGCTGGCTCGCGCTGGCTCGGAGATAGTTCGCGTTACCGTCAACAACGACGATGCAGCAAAGGCTGTGCCTTATATCGTCGAGGAGTTGGCGAAAAAAGGTTGGTCGACTCCGATCATTGGCGACTTTCACTACAACGGGCATCAGTTGTTGAAGAAGTATCCCGAAACAGCGAAGGCCCTGGCGAAGTACAGAATCAATCCGGGTAACGTGTCGATCGGGCGGAAGGATGATGACAACTTCCGGACGATGGTTGAGGTTGCAGTGGAACATCAGAAGCCGGTGCGGATCGGGGTGAACTGGGGTTCGCTCGACCAGGCTCTGCTGACGAAGATGATGGATGAGAATTCGAAGGTTGCCGATCCCCTTCCCGCTCGCGACGTGATGATGGAAGCGATGGTTGTATCGGCTCTGGATAATGCGGCGGCGGCGGAGCGCTATGGACTGCGGCGCGATCAGATCATATTGAGCGCGAAGGTCTCCGGGGTGCGAGACCTGATCGATGTTTATACCGAGTTGGCGCGGCGATGCGACTATGCATTGCATCTTGGGTTAACCGAGGCCGGCATGGGGATGAAGGGGATTGTGGCTTCTGCTTCCGGTCTCGCACCCTTGCTGCTTTTGGGGATCGGAGACACAATCCGAGTTAGTTTGACTCCGACTCCAGGTGGGGACCGATCGGAGGAGGTGCGGTGCGGGCAGCAGATCCTCCAATCGCTTGGGATTCGTAGTTTCATGCCGCAGGTCACGAGCTGCCCGGGGTGTGGACGGACGACCTCGACTTACTTCCAGGAGCTGGCGGAGCGGATTCAGGGTTACCTTGTCGAGCAGATGCCGGAGTGGAAGAAGCAATATGCTGGCGTTGAGGAGCTGAAGCTAGCTGTGATGGGATGCATTGTGAACGGACCGGGCGAGTCGAAGCACGCTAATATCGGGATTTCGTTGCCCGGGACCTTCGAGGAACCAAAAGCACCGGTCTATGTTGATGGAAAGCTATTCACGACGTTGAAGGGTGATCGTATTGTCGAGGAGTTTCAGGTAATTCTGGACGAGTACGTCGAAAAGCGGTACGGACATGAGTTGATAGAAAGCCGATAGACTTCGCCCAGGGGATTTGATCAAAGAGCTGCTGCCATCGATCGGAGCCATTCACCTCGGGCGCGCTATAAGCTCTCGCCAAATGTAGGAGAACGTCGTTCGCGAGTAGCCCTTGTCCTTGAAAACGACGTAGTGCTTCAGTACACGCAGCATCAGTCTGGACCAGAAGACAATGACAACAATGCGAGACTGGCTGGAACGATAAAAAAGACCCTCGTGATAAAGCACGTCGCGGTATAGAGGAACAGGCCGAAAAGTATCGCGATTCGCGGCCGATAGTTCATGGTCAAGACCGCAATCAAGAACGATGACCATCTTTCCGCTGCGATAGATCTCGCGATAGAGCCAATAGTCGGTGAAATTTAGCGGGAATCTCTCGTCGAATCCGCCGATGGAGCCCACGTAAGATACTCTTACAACCGTTGCTGAGTTGATGCCGATCACTGGTTTCGTGGCGATGCCGTGCCAGGAGATCTTCACGTGGCGATGGACTCCCAGAAAGAACCAGCTTGGCGCTACGCATTTTCCACGCACGATGATGTGGGGTGCATAAGCAGCAATGCGAGCGTCTGCGCCATGTTCGCGAATAGCACCATGGAGTGTTTCAAAGTACCGGTCGGTCAGGATAGTGTCCTGATCGAGAAGTAGAAGCCAATCGGTGCCGCTCTCCTTTGCGAGGACGAGCCCTTGGTTATACGCAGGAACCAATCCGCCATTCGTAGGATCGTGGGTATAGATCACAGAGATAAGAGTCGTGATGGCATGTTCGCAACTCTGTGGGGAGGGACTATTGTCGTAAATGAGAAGATCGATATCCAGGTTCCTAGACTGAATCCGATCGAACAAGCTCCTAATCGACTTTGATTCGGCGATCTTCTGCTTATAAAGAACAACAACAGCCTGCAACTTCATGAAACTCACCTTATCAATGTCTAAACGAACAAAGAGAAACATCCGATACTAGATGCTCTCTCAAAGGATCTTAGACGGATCGAGGTCGTTTTCGCGACCATCGCCGTTGAGAATCCAATCTTCCAACTAGAGTCAACTCCTACCGACGATATCGGATAAAATAAGCCAGATATGATTACTGCGGCAGTTCAAAGTACAGTGAATCCTTCAATTTCCTTCGATGAGTTGGCGACGAACTTCCGGGTTGCTGAACCCTTCCCACACATTGTAATTGACAACTTTCTAACCCCCGAGACGGCCACCGCAATCGTCGCGGAATTTCCCGATTTCAATGGCCCTGTGTGGAACGAATACAACAATGCAATTGAAGTGAAAAAGTCCTGCAATCATTGGGATCGATTTCCCCCAGCGACCTATCGGCTCTTCAGCTATCTGAACTCGGCCGAGTTCACAACGGAGATGGGAAAGCTGATTGGTGAACCGCTATATTCGGATCCTGGTCTCCATGGTGGAGGGTGGCACTCGCACAGCGTAGGTGGCAAGCTGAACATGCATTTGGATTACTCGATTCATCCGAAAACCGGTTTGGAACGACGGCTGAACCTGATCATTTATATGCAGCCGGACTGGAAATTGGAATGGGGTGGAAATCTTGGCTTTTGGGCGCATGATACGGAAAGGCATGCTCCTGGGGCATTGATCAAAGAGATCCCCTGCCAGTTCAACAGGGCGGTGATCTTCGATACTTCAAAGAACTCTTGGCATGGTCTTCCCGATCCAGTTTCATGTCCTCCGGATAAGCCTCGCAACAGCCTAGCGGTGTACTACATGTGCGAGCCTCGTCGATCTGCACCCGACCGCGGCCGGGCTCTATTTGCACCACATGGCGATCAGGCGAATGACCCAGAGATTCTGGAACTGATCCGGCTTCGTGGCCAGGTTCAAACGTCGAGTCAAGTCTACCGGCGTTCGAAAAACGGCGACCAGAAATCATAGGGTCGTCTGGTTGGCTGGTTTTCTCCAAAAGGGAGCGGCAAACCGCTCCCTTTGTCGGCTAATGGAGGGAGCCATTTCCCTTTCGGAGATCAGCAAGAGGGTAAAAGGTTCCTCGCCACGTAACGCCACCGCGGGCGACGGTCAAGATTACGGAGCGTGCCAGGGAGTAGACCAAAAGAGCGGTTCCGATGGGAAAGAGGGTGGCGTACCACGGCGGGACTCTGGAATGGCGGCTGGACAGGATGTAGAGAGTAAAGATGGCGATCAGGGTCAGGGTGGCGGGGGTGTGCGTTCCGGGAAGGAAGAGGAATGCGAGGGGTGCCAGGCAGAAGAGCATGAGCCATAGAGAGGCAAGAATCGCCAGGAAGGGACGAAAGCGGAAGACGGCGAAGAGGTTCTTGGTCATGCCGTCGACAACGCCCATCGCCCCACTAGCCCAATGGAGGGTGACCATGCCGGGAGCTACGGCTACTTGTTGGCGCAGGCCGGCGAGTTTGACGCTGCGGGCGAGGGTGAGGTCTTCGAGTATCTCCATGCGCAGGGATTCGAGGCCGCCTAACTGGAGGTAGGCGGGGGTGCGGAGGAGGTTGAAGGCACCGATGCCGATGGAGTCGCGGAGGGCTTTAGGATTGGGGGCTCGCCATGGCCGGGTCACCCAGAGTCCCATGATGCCGAGATAGCCGAGGATGGCGCCTTCGCCTATGGTCTTGACGATGGGGGTGGGGAAGGTGACGAAGTGGTCGGCTTGCGTGGCGACGGCTTGCGCCAGGGAGCGGCGGATGATGGTGGGGTCGAAGAGGACATCGGCGTCGGTAAAGAGGAGGTAGTCGGTGGTGGCCTGGCGGGCTGCGAGGCCGAGGGCGTGGGTCTTGCCCAGCCAGCCTTCGGGGAGGCTGGTGACGTGAATGGACCGGAGTCTGGTCGGGTTCTGGGCTGCGATGGCGTCGATGATGGCGCCGGTCCGGTCGGTGCTGCGGTCGTCGACGGCGATGATGTGGAGGTTCGGGTAGTCCTGCGCGAGGAGCGAGTGGAGCGTGGCGGCGATGTCGACGGCCTCGTTGCGGGCGGGAACGATGACGGTGATCGATGGCGTGTTTTGCGGGGACCGGTCGTATTGCGGGAGCGCGAGATTGGGAATGCGGGGCATGCCGATCGCCGCGGTGACGGCCTTCCAGAGCCATGCGAGAGCGAAGAACCACGCGAGGAGTTGGACTGCGATCATGCTGCGGCGACTGGCTCCGGCGTGTGGAGCGGAGGCGCGTAACGGGAACCGAGGAAGAAGATGGCAGAGGCGATGAGCATAGTGATGAGGGTGGAGCCGAGGCCGATGTTGAGGTTGGAGCGGTCGCTGACGGCTCCGATGATGGGCGGGGAGATGGCGTCGCCGAGGGCGTGGATCATGAAGAGCTGGCCGGCCATTGCGGTGGCGCGGATCTCGGGACGGACGGCGTTGAGAGTAGCGGCGTTGACCGGACCTGTGCCGAGGGAGATGAAGAAGACGGCGAGTCCGAGACCGTAAAGCGTGAGGTTGTGCGGTCCGAAGAAGCAGAGGAGCGCGGGTGGAACGGCCAGGGCGGAGCTGATGGAAGGAACGAGATAGAGAGCCTTCGAGTTGGTGCGGGACCAGCGTTGAGCGATGACACCGCCGGTGATGGTGCCGCCGAGACCACCGCAGAGGGTGATGACTCCCATGAGGTATGCAGCGGATGATTGGCTGCGTCCGCCGATGCGCTGGAGGAAGGAGGGCATCCACCAGGAGATGCCGCCGAGCGAGAAGGTGACGGCGGCGTAACCGAGGATGGAGGAGAGGTAGGCTTTGTTTTTCAGCAGCGAGCCGACGGTTCCCTTCTCCAGTCTTGCTTTTTCGTGCTGGCTTGCTCCGCGTGCCGGTTCTTTCATCAAGAAAGCGATGAGGATGGCGATGAGGGCGCCGGGGATGGCGGAGACGATGAAGGAGCGGCGCCAGCCGAAGTGTTCGCCAACGGTGCCTCCGATGAGATAGCCGAGGGCTGCGCCGACGAAGAGGGCGATGTTGAAGATAGTGAGGACACGGTTGCGCTGGTCTTCGGGGTAGAAGTCGGAGAGGACGGCAGGGGCGAAGATGCCAAAGCTGGCTTCGCCGATGCCGAGGGCGGCGTGACGGAGATTGAGCGAGTCGTAGGAGTGGACGCTGGCCGTGAAGAAGTTGATGCCGCTCCAGAAGAGGGCGGCGATGACGATCATGGGTTTGCGGGGGAAGCGGTCGCCGAGCCAGCCGGTGATGGGCGACGTGCCCATGTACGCGATCATGAACCAGAAGGTGAGCGAGCCGATTTGCTTGTCGGTGAGGAGAAACTCGTGCTTGATCTGCTCCTGGACGCCGGGGAGGATGTAGCGATCGATGTAGTTGACGAAGTTGAGTGCGGTGAGCAGGACCAGGGCGGTGGTTGCTCCGGCTACGGAGGCGACGCGCGGTTTGGTTGCTGAAGGCATGTTGGTGAAGGATAGCAAAGAGCGGTGAGTTTTGAGTTGTGAGCTTTGAGGAATGCTTAACGCGGATCGGCACAGATGAGACAGGTTTTTGAGTGGACTGTTTTGGGCTGGTTTTCGGCTCGTGTGTTGTGTTGTCTTCGGTGGCTTGGAGGGTGGGGATGGTGGCGGCTCGACGCTGGGCGTTTTTGAGTCTTTCTCTTTCGTGTCTTGTTTGAATCTCCCATTCTGTTTCGGGTTCGGGATCGTTGAGTATCTTTTCCATCATGAGTTGGGCTGAGCTTTTGGGGCGGGCGCCGGGGGCGTTGAACTCGGTTTGTGGGGCGAGGACGCCTTGAGCGGGGTCGATGGTGATCTCCTCTACGGTTTGGGATTCTGTGGGTTCGGAGCCGCGGTCGCGGGTGTTTGCCGGTTGGGGTTTGGGGAGGTTGAGACTGGCGATCTGGAGGCCGTAGAGGAGAAGGCCGGCGCGGCGTGGGTCGATGTCGTTGGAGGCGATGCGCTGCAGGACCTGGCCGATGGAGTGCTGGATGGAGGAGCGGTCTTCCGGGAGCGGCAGGTCGAAGGTGCTGCGGCGGCTGCGGCGCTGGCGCGGGTTGGCGACGGGTTTGCGAGTGGTGTGGTGGTAGTAGCAGAAGTCTTCTCCGCGCAGGCATGGGCTGGCGCAGCGGTGACCGTCGGTGAAGATGTGGCGGCATTGGTACTGTTTGGGTGCTTCGTTGGTGTCGTTCATCGTTCCCCCACGGGGTTCTTTTTGTGCAAAGTCTTCGGAATAAAGGAGTTAAGTCTGGACTTCTTTTGCTTCCGGGTTAAAGGCGAAAGGCCCGGCTTTGGGCCGGGCCTCTTTTCTATCTACTTCCATTTTATCGAAGTGAATGAAACTAAAATGCCATTTTGTGTGGATTTATTTCTTGCTTGCAGGTTACTCATTTTGAGTTGGTTATGCGATATGCAGAGAGTATTTTCATGTTTTGGGGCTTGACACGCGAATTTGCTGTTGTTTTCGCGTGATTGATTTGTAAGTTATTCAATGTGAACAACTTCGTTACGCCAACCTTTGAGCGGACTGTCGTTCTAACATAATACTAAAAAGATAAATAATTTTAGTTTTACTTCGTTCCCTAATCGGAATAGATTGATCGAGAGGGGACCACTCTAATGAGCTATCTCGTCGAGTGTAAGCGTTGCGGAAAATACAAGGCCATCTTTCTGAGAAAGGATCGCCGGATAGGCAGGGATCGAAGACATGATGTGTGCATGCGGTGCTGGCGGTCGCTTAGAAGTGCATTGGCTGCAAAAAATTTAATTAGCCCGTGGAGTTAGTAATGAGTCCGAGTTCGGTTGAAGTAGTGAAAACCCAAGCAGGCATCGATGATTTCGAAGGTTTAACAGTAGCTGATGCCGTCTGGGTGGGAACGGCGATACAGCAGAGAAAGATCGGCCATGCCGGTCGTAATCAGGGGTTTTCGACTGAGGATATCGTCAACTTTGTGCAGCAATTGCGACTAACGAGGGGCACACAAAAGAGCATCTGGCAGCATGTGAACCAACATTGCGTTGCCAATCGTCCGCCCCAACCAAACCGATCGCGCATGTTGTTTGCGCTCGGAGGAGGTGTTCGAAGACTCTTTCGAGATGGCGATCGAAGCGATCCTGGAAGAAGGGACGCGCCTACTCATCCGGAGTGGGAAAAGTTGCCGCAACAATACCAAGACCTAAGGCGCTGGTATGAGGAGGAGTGGAATGGCTCGGGTGGCGGCGAGGATGATCCGCTGCTTGCCTTGGTTGGCACATGGAAGGACGAGCCAGCCGACGAGTACGTCGCATCTTTGCGAGAGAATTGGAGCGACGCGCGATGAGCCGGATATTCTGGGACACAAATTTGTTTATCTATCTGTTTGAAAAGCATTCCCAATTCTTCGAACCGACTGTAGCGCTTCGCAAGCGAATGACTGAACGAAAAGACGATCTGATGACCTCCTCGATGACGCTTGGAGAGATCCAGGTCGGGCCGCGCAGGTCAAAGGACGTAAAGCGTGCTGAGAGTTATCGTGATGCAATCCAGCAAGCGTGCAAGGTGCTTCCCTTCGATGAAGCTGCTGCGGATATCTATGCTCAACTTCGAGAGAATGCCGCGATCAAACCTCCTGATGCGATCCAATTGAGTTGCGCGGCGGCAGCAGGAGTAGAGCTTTTTATTACAAACGATGTGAACCTGCATAAGCTCACGGTGCCGGGGATTCATTTTATTGCTTCGTTAGCGCGTGTACCGATCTAAGGAATCGAGCGAGGCCGTCTGTCTTACTAAGACCTCTCGTTCTGAGATCGGGATCCTTGCGGGCCTTTGGAGTCTTTGGGGCGGGGGTGGAAGGCTTCGACGATGGTCGAGATGCCGCCGCGGGGGCGGAAGTCGCCGACTACCTTTGCCCAGATGGGGTTGGTGGCTTTGACGACGTCGTCGAGGACCTGGTTGACGATGTTCTCCTGGAAGATGCCGAGGTTGCGGTAGGTGAAGAGATATTCCTTGAGGGATTTCAGTTCCATGCAGCGCTGGCGGGGCATGTAGCGGATGGTGAGACGGCCAAAGTCGGGCAGGCCGGTCTTGGGGCAGACGCTGGTGAACTCGGGGTCGTCGATGAGGATCTCGTAGGCCTTGAACTGATTGGGCCAGGTTTCGATCTCGGGGAATTTGGTGTCGAGGCCGGCGGCGGCGTGGTCGTCGGTGTAGCCGGTGGTGTGCTTCTTTATCTTGCTCTTTTTGGGGATCATGAAGCTATTTTATCGGGTTTAGGCTTGTGGCCACGGCGGGTTGGGACGAGGTATCCCATCGCGATGATTGTACGGTGGGATACCTCGGACTTGCAGAGTACATGGCTAGAGCTACTTGCCAAATATTTTGGCAAGGGCAGGGGCGGCTTCAGCATCTTCAATCACGAGATTGCTGTGAGTTTCGAGCACGTCGCTCCACGAGGCAGCGAACTCGAAGAGTGCGGTGGGATTGTCGGTTTCAAAGAGTGTGTAACCACCGCTGGAATCAGTTTTATGCCAGCGCCCGATGATCTTGACGCCTGCTGGTGGTGTTGCTTTGCCGGAGAGAAATCGGCTAACTGCTTCGGGGACGCAGCCAGCACGAATCGAAAAATTGGACATAACGAACATAAGACAAACCTCACGATAGGATGATCAATCTCTTCGGGGGAGCAAGGATTGGGAACTTGCGAAGGCGGCTAGTGTAGCACGAAGGTTCGCACCATCAGCGCTTGCCAAGTGGATGGTGCAGGACAGACGCGCGCAGATAAGACTGCGGCGAGGATGGTCGCCGAGGGCTTACGGATGAGTTGAAACTCAGTCGCCGAAGCTAATTTCTGCGGACTAGTTTCTACGACCAAGGGTGGGTTGGTCGCTGGTGCTGTTGGCGGGATTGTTCGGGTTGTTGGGGTCGTTGTTGCCGTTGCCGCTCGAGGCGCGACGTAGCGTTGGCTTGTTGCCGCCCTTGCCGTCGTTGATCTTGCGCTTGTTTTCAATGCGGGCCAGACGGGCTTTGACGTCGTCGAACTCGGAGGTGGTGACCATGTAGTCGGGCCGGGCGGGCATGATGGTGGCGATCTCTTCTTCGGAGTGCATGATGCGGTCAGGGGTCTGGGGATGGTCGGCGAAGACTTTGGCGAGGGTGCCGGGTTTGTGCTTCTCGAGAGCGTCGAGCTTCTCAAAGAACTGGATGAAGGCCTGAGGATCGTAGCCGGCCTTGTACATGTACTGGAGGCCGAGCCAGTCGGCTTCGGATTCGAAGTTGCGCGAGAACTGGAGGAAGGTGATGGGGATGGCGAGTTGAGCGGCTTCGTAGATGCCGTATCCTGCCCAGCTCCCCTGGGTGAAGATGATGAGCGGGATGGAGCCTATCTGCGCGTAGTTCATGCGGGTCATCTCGCGTGCGGCGTGGTGGGCGCAGACGTGGGCGGTCTCGTGAGCCATGACACCGGCTAGCTCGGCCTCTTCGTCGGCAGCCAGGATGAGGCCGGAGTTGACGTAGAAGAATCCGCCGGGCAGGGCCATGGCGTTGATTTCATCGGAGTCGATGACCTTGATGGTGAAGGGGACTTTGCAGTCGGAGTTCTTGACGATGTTCTGGCC
>Ga0116129_1000091_pt1 | contig 68569 bp, 60 predicted proteins | sample June2015DPH_17_2_FD_89732 | JGI IMG/M metagenome (GOLD analysis project Ga0116129, IMG submission 89732) | Peatland microbial communities from SPRUCE experiment site at the Marcell Experimental Forest, Minnesota, USA - June2015DPH_17_10 | ecosystem: Environmental > Terrestrial > Soil > Wetlands... | reverse complement strand
TTATTATGATCGTAAGTCAACGGGTGCGCAATCACGAATTCGTGGATTTCGTGATCGCGGGTGGGGAAAACGCGAGGCCATAGCGAATGCGCTACGAAAAGGGACACAAGGAAGCGACGCGCCAGCACATCATCGACGTGGCTTCCCGGCAATTCCGCGAGAGCGGCGTCGCGGCGGCCGGGCTTGCCGGCATCATGTCCGCAGCCAACCTGACCAACGGCGCGTTCTACGCGCACTTCGAGTCCAAGGAGGATCTGGTCCGCGCGGTTCTCACCGAGGGACCCGACCGGGGGCTTGCCGGCAATCTCAAGGCCAATGCCGGCCTGGAGAAAAGCATCCGCGACTATCTCGGGACGCGGCACCGTGATAACGCCGGGTCCGGTTGTCCGACCGCGGCGCTGGTTGCCGAGGTAGCACGGCATCCGCGGCAGACGCGGGACATTTTTACCGAAAAGACCGGGCAAATCATTGAGCTGATTGCGGCCCGGCTTCGCACCGGCTCGGCTGCGGCGCGGCGGCGCAAGGCGGTGGCGATCTACGGCATGATGGTCGGGGCCCTGCAACTGGCGCGCGCGGTCAACGACAAGAAGTTGTCCAGCGAGGTATTGGAGAGCGCCATCGAGGCCGCGCTCTCGTTGGCCGGCGAACGCTGACGTCTGAGGCGTGGGGGCATCGATCGCGGGGGCGGACCCACGAAGCGGTCACGTCTGCGTTGGGCGGGTAAAAGACAATTTCATCGCGCAAAGCGAGCCTGTATTGTCCGGCCGCCGCACTTCACCGCCACACCATTCAAGGGAAGAAACGATGAATAGAACACTGACCATGCTTGCCGCCGGTCTTTTCGCCGGCCTTGCGGCGTCCGCCCAGGCGGCGGACGTATCGCTGGCGCGGCTCTCCGATTGCGGCACGCCGCAGGCGCCGACGGTTGTCAATCAGCGCTTCTCGGATACTTTTGCCTATGGCGACCTCAAGCTTCAGCTCGTCTTCAGCTGTTATGTCATCAAGCATGGCGACGACTACATGCTGTGGGACACCGGCCACTCCATGACCGCGCCGAATGTCGCGCCCAAGGTGAGCCTGGTCGACCAGCTCGCGAAGATCAATGTCACCCCCGATCAGATCAAATATGTCGGCATCAGCCACTATCACGCCGATCACACCGGCCAGGTTGCGTCATTCCCTAAAGCCACGCTCCTGATCGGCACCCGGGAATGGGACGCGATCTCGAGCCCGAAGCCCGCTGAAGGCGTGAACTACAAGCCGTTCGAAAGCTGGATCAAGGGCGACAGCAAGGTCGAGCCGCTGCCGCTCGGCCTCGACAAGGATGTGTTTGGCGATGGCTCCGTGATCGTGCTGCGCACGCCCGGACACACGCCGGGCCATTCCAGCCTGCTGGTCAAGCTGGAGAAGACGGGACCCGTCATCCTGAGCGGCGATGCGGTCCACTTCCGTGAGAACCTCGATTCCGACGGCGTGCCGGCGTTCAACTACGATCGGGCGCAGACGGTTGCATCGGTCGAGCGCATCAAGAAGATCGCCGCGAATCTGAAGGGAATGGTCATCATCCAGCACGATGCGCGTGACATCGACAAGCTGCCGGCATTCCCCGAGTTTGCCAAGTAATTGCTGGCCTCAATGGCGCTGCCCTGCTTTCGGGGCAGCGCCTGCACTTCATCTCAGGTTCCGCCGAAGGCCTTGAAGGTGATGATGGTGTGGGTGTCCTGGATGCCGGGAATGACCTGCACCTTTTCGTTCACGAAGTGGCCGATATCGGTCGCGTCATTGACATAGAACTTCACCAGAAGGTCGTAATGGCCCGCGGTGGAGTAGATCTCGGAGGCGATTTCCGCTTCCGCGATGGCGTTGGCGACAGCATAGGACTGGCCGAGCTTGCATTTGATCTGGATGAAAAAGGGCACCATCGCTGTCGTCTCCGGGAGGTCATTAAAACCCAATATAGCGCGGTGAAACTTGCTGGCAACAACACGGCGCGTTAGCGTCTACCCCTCACGGAGTGGATATGGCCAGACCCGTCGCGCTCACCATTGCAGGCTCGGATTCTTCCGGTGGCGCCGGTATCCAGGCGGACCTGAAAACCTTTGCCGCCTTCGGTGTCTACGGCGCTTCCGCCATCACGGCGCTCACGGCGCAGAACACGCGGGGCGTCTTTGGCATTCATTCGGTTCCTGCGGCCTTCGTGACCGCGCAGATCGACGCCGTGTTCGACGATCTCGTCGTCCGCGCCGTCAAGATCGGCATGGTGGTGGAACTTTCGATCATCGAGGCGATCGCTGACGCGCTGACGCGCTGGAAGCCGGAGCATGTCGTGCTCGACCCGGTGATGGTGGCATCTTCGGGCGATCGGCTGCTGCCGGCGGCGGCGGTTGAAAGCCTGCGCAACGATCTCATCCCGCGCGCTTCGCTGATCACGCCGAATTTGCCGGAGGCAGCAGCACTTCTCGACGAATCCGTCGCGCCGGATGAAGCCACCATCCGAAGCCAGGGCAAGCGGCTGCTTGCGCTTGGCGCGCGCGCCGTCTTGATCAAGGGCGGTCACGGGCAGGGGATCGAGAGCATCGATTATCTCTTTATCGGTGACAACGTGACGGCGTTGCCGGCACCACGCATTGCGACCGCCAATACCCATGGCACCGGATGTTCGCTCTCGTCGGCGATCGCCGCGGGGCTCGCCAAAGGCGAGGCGCTCGAACAAGCCGTGCGCGGCGCGAAGACATGGATATCGGCGGCCATCGCCGCCGCCGACCGCCTCGGCATCGGACATGGTCACGGACCGATCCATCATTTTCACCGGTTTGATTGAAAAGCGTTCGCATCATCAAAAAGACGCACAGGCGGACGTATAGTATCCGCGATCGACCAGACACTTGCCAAAACCAAACCATTTGGAGGAAACCATGCCGGTCATCACGACGAAGGACGGCGTCGACGTTTTTTACAAGGATTGGGGCAAAGGTCCGCCGATCGTGTTCAGCCATGGCTGGCCACTGTCATCTGACGATTGGGATGCGCAGATGATGTTCTTCCTCAATCACGGGTATCGCGTCATCGCGCATGACCGGCGCGGCCACGGCCGCTCCAGCCAGGTCGGCGAGGGCCACGACATGGATCACTATGCCGACGATCTCGCCACCGTGACGGTACATCTTGATCTGGAGGAAGTGATCCATGTCGGTCACTCCACCGGCGGCGGCGAGGTGGTGCGTTATCTGGCGCGGCACGGCGAGGGCAGGGTGACGAAGGCCGCTCTTCTCTGCGCGGTGCCGCCGCTGATGGTGAAGACGCCGGCCAATCCGAACGGGCTTCCGAAGGAAGTCTTTGACGGATTTCAGACCGCACTCGCGGCCAATCGCTCGGAATTCTATCGCGACCTCGCCTCAGGTCCGTTCTATGGCTACAACCGGCCGGGCGCCAAGCCGTCCGAGCCCGTGATCCAGAATTGGTGGCGTCAGGGCATGATGGGCGGCGCAAAAGCGCATTACGACGGCATCGTTGCGTTTTCGCAGACCGACTTCACCGAGGACCTGAAGAAGATCAGCGTGCCGGTGCTGGTGATGCACAGCGAAGACGATCAGATCGTGCCTTATGTGGCGTCCGGCCCGCTGTCGGCCAAGCTTCTGAAAAACGGCACCCTGAAAACCTACAAGGATTTTCCGCACGGCATGCCGACGACGGAAGCGGCGACCATCAATGCCGATCTGCTGGCCTTCATCAAGGGATAAAGCCGGAACTTCATGGAACACCAGGGGGGGAATGTTATGAGCGCACCGGACATCATTCTTCACCGCGGTGAGGCGGCACGGCCGAAGTCGGAGGGCCCTTGTCAGCCTGACGTAGCTATGGGCGCGGCGGAGCGGTAGACTCGGCTGAATACCTGGCTCGCCGGACTTACACGCATGCCTCAAGCGCCTCGTCCCATCCTGCCTTTGGTTCTCGGCTTCAATGCGGGCTTCGTCGATACCGCCGGCTTCCTTGCCTTGCAGGGATTGTTCACCGCCCATGTCACCGGCAATTTCGTCACGCTTGGCGCCTCGCTTGTGCTGGGAACGTCGGGCACGATCGCAAAACTTCTCGCCCTGCCGGTGTTCTGCGCCGTGGTGATCGCGTCGCGATGGTTCGGCACCCTGCTATCGCACCGCGCCAGGCATCCTTTCGTCCCGCTTCTCGTTATGAAAATCCTGTTGCTTGCTGTGGGAGCGGCGCTTGCGATCCACTTCGGCCCGTTCCACAACGGCGACGCCTGGCAGGCGATCGTGACCGGCATGGTGCTGGTGGCAGCGATGGCGATCCAGAACGCGGTGCATCGTGTCCATCTTGCCAGCGCGCCGCCATCGACCTTGATGACCGGCACGACGACGCAGATCATGCTCGACATTGCCGACCGGATCTATCCGCGGCATGGCGCGCAGGTCGAGAGGGCGCGGCTGATCCGGATGTCGATCAACGTCGTCGTCTTTGCCGCTCGGCTGTGCCGCCGCGGCGCTGCTCTATGCACGCTTCGGTGTCTGGTGTTTTGTCGTGCCGCCGCTGGTCGCGGTGGTGTCGCTGATCCTGCTGCTGGCGGAATCCGCCAAAACGCCATAGCGTTTTTGAGCAAAATGGACTGTGATTCCCCAGCGTTACAAAGTAGCCCGCTACACTGATCAATACGGGGCAGCGACATCGTGTGGGATGTGCTTCGTTTTGGAGCGGACGGCGGCAGCCGGCTTGCGGCACTCAGGGGTTGTCAACGGGATATTTTCCCGTGGATGACTCCTGTTTTTTTCGCCAGGGTGAGCAATATTGAACAGTGCGAATAAGTTCCATGTGATGGCGTGGCGGTGAACGCTGCGCCGGCTGCCGCTCCCGCGCCGTTCCACATGGCCCCAGCCCGCCCCCCGGGCTGGGGCCGTTGTTTTTCCTTCGGCCTTTGATTGATTTGACGGACGCTTTACCCCGCCAGCCTTGGCGCGATGTCCGTTTGTGAGGTGCGAGACCGCCGGACCCGGCGAATTTCACGGCCTGATGAACTGACCGCGGGGGCTAACCGTGGTCGATCTTCAGCGCGCACGGCAGCTCCTACGGTCAAGCGATGGCACTCCGTCGCAGCTTTCCGTTGGCAATCAATATTCCGATCTTTGCTATCGGCTCCGATGCCGCGGGGTGTTCAAATAACCAGTCGTCTCTTGCGCATCAGCAAATTGATTGTGGTCTCATCAATTGCGTGTCATGCGCTTGCTTCGTTTTCTTATTTATCGTTCTATCATTAGATCGATTCCAAACGGCGCGGTAGCGTCCGATCAAGTCTGATCAAAAAAGGGAGAAGCCCATGGACGCTTTAGAGCGGCGTGTCTTTCTCAAGGGGGCCACCATGGGTCTCCTTGCGTTCACCGTCGGCGGCGCCGAAATCCTGATGACGCCGGGCGAGGCCCGCGCCCGCGCGGTGCCGTTCCGCACACTCAACGCCGATGAGGCCGAGACGCTGCAGGCGCTCGGTGAGACGCTGTTGCCCGGCGCGCGCGAGGCCGGTGTCGCGCATTTCATCGACCAGCAGGTCTCGGTGACGCCAGGCGAGGCGCTGCTTGAGGCGCGGATCGTCAACGTCAAGCCGCCCTATATCAACTTCTATCGCGCCGCGATTGCCGGCATCGACAAGGCGGCCACGGCGCGCAGCGGCAAACGTTTCGCGGCGCTTAACGCCACCGAGCAGCACGATTTCATCGATGCTCTTCGTCAGAACAAGATCGAGGGATGGCAGGGTCCGCCGGCGGGCCAGGTCTATTTCGTGCTTCGCAGCGACACCGTCGATGTCATGTACGGCACCATGGAGGGCTACGAGTCACTCGGCGTCCCCTACATGGCGCACATCGAACCCGACAAGAGGTGGTGAACATGGCGACGCAACAAAAAGTTGAAGAAAAAGTCGACGTCGTGATCGCGGGCGCGGGCGCGTCCGGTGGGACATTCGCGGCCGTGCTTGCGAAAGCCGGCAAGAAGGTCGTGCTGATCGACCATGGGCCGGACTGGCAGGCTTCGGATCTGATCTCGTCGGACACCTGGGGCCGCCGTATCAAGCCGGCCGGACCGCCCTTCATTCTGGAGGGCAAACAGGTTGCGCCGATCGGCTATCACGGCGGCTGGGGCGTCGGCGGCGCCGCGCTGCACTGGTTCGCCAACGTGCCGCGTCTTCTGCCGAACGATTTCAAGATCAAGAGCGAGCACAACCGCGCCCACGACTGGCCGATCGCCTATGAGGACGTCGCGCCGTGGTACGACAAGGTCGCGCACGACATCGGAATCTCCGGCGACGCCAAGGCCGAAGAGCTATGGCGGCCCGCCGGGCGCGACTATCCGATGCCGCCGATGAAGACCTTCAAGAACGGCGAGGTCTGGCTGAAGGGATTTGCCGCCAACAACATCCGCATGGTGCCTGCGGCGGTCGCGATGAACTCGACCGACTTCAAGGGCCGGCCTGCTTGCATCTATGACGGCTGGTGCCATGTTGGCTGTCCGATCGGCGCGCTCGCCAACCCGCTGGTGACGTATCTCGGCGAAGCCCGCGCGGCCGGTGCTGAGGTCAGGGCCTGGAGCACGGTGACACGCGTTCTCACCGACGCCTCCGGCAAGAAGGCAACCGGCGTCGAATATTTTGATCGCGATGGCGAAAAACATATCCAGCCCGCGAGCGTCGTGATCTGCGCCTCATGGGCGGCGCAAAACCCGCGGCTGCTGCTCAATTCGTCGACCGACAAGCATCCGAACGGCCTCGCCAATTCGAGCGGGCTCGTCGGGAAATTCATCATGACGCACATCACGGCTGTGACGAATGCGATGTTCGATGACGACCTGGAGCCCGCGCGCGGCACCATCGGCGGCCAATTCATGTCCTACGAGCGCTATTCGAAAACCGCCCATAAAGGTGCGTTCGGCTCGACGCTGTTTGCGGTCGGCGCCGCCGCCAAGGTGAGCGGCCTGACCGGCATCCACAACTCACGGCCTGATTTGTTTGGCGCCGAACTCGCGACCTTCATGAAGCGTGCCGTCAGGGGTTACACGCGTTATACGGCGGCCTGCGAGGAGCAGCCGAAGATCGAGAACCGCGTCGAACTCGTCAGCCAGAAGGACGAGTTCGGGATGCCGCTCGCCAGGATCACCCACAACTATGACGACAACGAAATGGCGTTGTGGACGGCCAATCTCGATGAGGGCATGAAGATCGGCCGCGCCACCGACGCCAAGGAAGTATGGCAGGTGCGCACCGCGATGCCGGCGATCCATCTGATGGGCGGCACCATCATGGGCACCAACGCCGGCAACTCCGTGGTCAACAGTTTTGGCCAGGCCCACGAGGTGCCGAATTTGTACGTCGCCGGTCCCGGCATCTTCCCGACCAGCGGCGCCTCAAATCCGACCTACACGCTGTTTGCCTTGTCGCTGCGCGCGGCGGAAAACCTGGCCTCGAACTGGAGCACGATCGCGGGGTGAGGGAGAAACTCACGGAAAATATTTGCGGTAGATCGCCTGATACGCCTCGGTCTGCTTGAACTGCTTCAATGCGCGCGAGAGCGCATCGGCAAATGCGGGCGAAACGCGCGCCTTTGTGAAGCAAACGTATCCGAGCGTGGCCTTTTCTGAAAATGCGAACGGGGTGGCGTTGATGGGGGCGAACTTCCTGATCCCGATCTCGCATAACCGTCAAACCGCCGCACTTTGGGAACGTAGCGGCACTTCGTGACTTGTTTCATTGAGATCGCAAACGATGGGTTGGATCCATGAGCACAAGCCAAAACCAGCTGGCGACGGCGGCCCTGGAAACACTCCACGGAGCACGCGGCCTTCCTCCCGCGGAGGCAACGGCCAAGCTTTGCGACTTCGTGGATTCAATGCCGCCGGTCTTCCCCGAGACCCCCCGGCTCGCGGATGCTTCCGTCGCTTTGAGGACACTGGTCCACCAGTTGCAATCGCAGGGCGCCGCGACCGCCGACACCTGGGAATGCGCGATCGAAACGATGCTCAGTTATGCCAACGAATCCGTTTGATCTTGGCATCCGCGGCCGTGACCAAATTCAGCCCGCCATTGGAACACACCGCCCGCGCTGTGGCCGAGTGTGGAACCCGGCCCTATCCCTCGCAATGGGAAAGGCATCTTGTCCTCGGCGACGGCTGGAAGGTTTTCGTCCGGCCGGTTCGCGGCGATGACGAGCCGCTGATCCTTGATCTGTTGCAGCACGTCAGCAGGGAAGATCTGCGGCTTCGCTTCTTCGATTCGATCAAGGAGTTCAGCCATCCGTTCCTTGCCCGGCTGACCCAACTCGATTACGCGCGCGCGATGGCGTTTGTGGCGTTCGACGAAGCCAGCGGCGATATCCTCGGCGTTGTCCGCCTTCACCGCGGTGCGGCAGGTGAGAGCGGCGAGTATGCGATCCTGCTGAGGTCGAATCTGAAAGGCCGCGGACTGGGGTGGGCGCTCACGCAAATGATCATCGAATACGGAAAATCCGAAAGCCTGGCGCAAATAACCGGCGAGATTCTTGCGGAGAATTCGGTGATGTTGAAGATGTGCCGCGAATTAGGCTTCGAGGTCAAAGCCAACCCGGAGGATCTCGGCGTCTATGACGTCACCCTCGTTCTCGATGCCGCTCAAAGATAAGACGCGCCAGTCACTATGCGCCGCGCAAAGCAAGCGCGCAGGTATGGCGAGCAATCTGTTCGTCTTCCTGCGAGGGAAGGACTCGCACCTTGCACCGCGGCCTGGAGAGATTATCGCGTCTATCCTCGATGAATACGCCGGCCCAATCGAGCCCGCCGCAAACTGCACCGCGCACCTCTCCGTCGTTTTCTCCGATGCCGCCGGTAAAGACGATGAGGTCCACGCCGCCGAGCACGGCGATCATCGCGGCAATCTGCTTGCAAACCGAATAGCAGAACATGTCGATAGCCAATCGGGCGTCGACGTTGGTTGACGCGGCTTCATGCAGGCGCCGCATATCGCTGCTGATGCCTGAGATCCCGAGCAGCCCGGAACGATGGTCGATCACGTCTTCGAGCCTCGACGCATCCAGTTTCTTTTCCCGCATCAGGTAGATCAAGACACCGGGGTCGAGCTCGCCGCTGCGCGTGCCCATGACAAGGCCGCCCGATGGGGTCATTCCCATGCTGGTGTCGATCGATTTTCCGTTCCTGACTGCGGTGACGCTGGCGCCATTGCCGAGATGGGCAATGATCAGCCGTGCCGGCGGATCGTCGCCCAGCTGATGCAGGATGGATTCGCAGGAAAGGCCATGAAAGCCATAGCGCTGAATACCCTCGGATTGCCATTCGCGCGGTATCGGAAGCACACGGGCAACATCCGGCAAATCAATATGGAATGTCGTGTCGAAGCATGCGATCTGCGGCAACGCCGGAAAGTGCTTCCGCGCAAAACGCATCACCGATAAGGCCGCAGGCGTATGCAGTGGCGCAAAAGCCGATGCAGCATCCAATTGTTGCATGACCTGTCCGTCGATCAGGCAATGCTGCCGCAGCTTCGGTCCGCCATGAACGACACGGTGACCGATGGCGACGGGGGCCGGGGCGCCGCTGTCGTCAAGGAATTTCCCGATGCGGGCAATGGCTTCTCTTTGAGTGGGAATGGGCGAGGTCTCGGCCAGCCGCGCATGATTGCGCAAATCCTGCGCGTGAAACTGGCTATCTTTCTCGCCGATCGCTTCGGCCTCGCCGGTCAGCAGCAAGTCCGTTTTCGTCGGACCGACGCGATACAGGCCGAACTTGAGCGAGGACGAACCGCTGTTCAATGCCAGCACAACCAACTCGGAAGCTGCGGTTGCTGCGGACATGCGCTCAGGCAGCCCAGCGCCAGTCGCGAATCTCCGGCAGGTCGTCGCCATGTTCGCTGACGTAGAGCTTGTGGCGTTCGATATCGGTCCAGTACCGCTCCGTCGCCTTCTCGACCTGATCGCTCAGCCGCGGAATGCGCTTGATAGCGTCGAGAGCCAGTTGGAAGCGATCGAGATTGTTCAAGACGACCATGTCGAACGGCGTGGTCGTGGTGCCCTCGTCGCGGTAACCACGGACGTGGATATTGTCATGGTTGTGCCGCCGGTAGGTCAATTTGTGAATCAGCGAGGGATAGCCATGGAAGGCGAAGATCACCGGTGTGTCGGTCGCGAACAGCTCGTCGAAATCCTGGTCCTCCAGGCCATGGGGATGCTCCGACTGCGGTTGCAGCACCATCAGATCGACCACGTTGACAACGCGGATCCGGATATCAGGGACGTATTGACGCAACAGCGATACCGCAGCCATCGTTTCCAGTGTCGGTACATCGCCGGCACAGGCCATCACCACGTCGGGATTATCAGCACCGTTGCTGGCCCATTGCCAGATGCCGGCGCCCGCGATGCAATGGCGGGTGGCTGAATCGATATCGAGCCACTGCCACTCCGGTTGTTTGCCGGCGATGACAAGGTTGATGTAGTTGCGGCTGCGCAAGCAGTGATCGGCGACCGAAAGCAGGCAGTTGGCATCCGGCGGCAGATAGATGCGCACCACGTCGGCTTTCTTGTTGGCGACATGATCGATAAAGCCAGGATCCTGATGCGAGAAGCCGTTGTGGTCCTGTCGCCAGACATGCGACGTCAGCAGGTAATTCAGCGAGGCGATCGGCTTGCGCCACGGAATCCCCTTGCTGACCTTCAGCCACTTGGCGTGCTGGTTGAACATGGAGTCGATGATGTGAATGAACGCCTCGTAACAGGAGAACAGGCCGTGGCGCCCGGTCAGCAGATAACCCTCGAGCCAGCCCTCGCACATGTGCTCGCTGAGCATCTCCATGACGCGACCGTTGACGCTGAGATCGATATCGACCGCCTCGACCTCGGCCATCCATTCCTTGCCGGAAACCTCATAGACGGCCTCCAGCCTGTTGGAGGCGGTTTCGTCGGGGCCGAACAGCCGGAAGTTCTGTTTGCCGAGATTGAGCTTCATGACGTCGCGCAGGAATGTTCCGAGCACCCGCGTCGCTTCTGCGCGGCCCTCGCCGGGCCGAGATACCGCAACGGCGTAATCGCGGAAGTGCGGCATCGACAGCGGTTGCAGCAATTCGCCGCCATTGGCGTGCGGATTGGAGCCCATTCGACGGCGGCCCGTGGGTGCGAGTGCCGCGAGTTCTTCGCGAAATTTGCCGCGCTCATCGAATAATTCCTGCGGACGATAGCTCTTCATCCAGACTTCGAGCTGCTTGAGATGCTCGGGATTCTTGAAGTCCGCGATCGGAACCTGGTGCGCCCGCCACGTTCCCTCGACCGGCAGCCCATCGACAAATTTCGGTCCGGTCCAGCCCTTGGGCGTTTGAAACACAATCATCGGCCAGCGCGGCCGTGCCACATGGTCGCTTGCGCCTGCGGACCTCGCGGAACTCTGTATCTGGCGGATCCGCGTTAGAATGTTGTCCAGCGTCGCGGCAAGACTTTGATGCACCAGCGCCGGATCGTTACCCTCAACGAAATGGGGATCGTAGCCGTAGCCACGCAACAGCTGCGTCAGCTCCTGCCTGCTGATCCGAGCCAGCACCGTTGGATTGGCGATCTTGAAGCCATTGAGATGAAGGATCGGAAGCACGGCGCCATCACGCGCGGGATTGAGGAATTTGTTGGAATGCCAACTGGTGGCGAGCGCCCCGGTTTCGGCTTCTCCATCACCAATGATGCAACTGACAATCAGATCGGGGTTGTCGAAGGCGGCCCCATAGGCATGGGCCAGAGAATAGCCGAGCTCGCCGCCTTCATTAATTGAGCCGGGCGTTTCCGGCGCGACATGGCTTGGAATGCCGTAGGGCCAGGAAAACTGGCGGAATAGCCGCTGCAATCCGTTCCGGCTCCGCTCGATCGCCGGATAATGTTCCGTGTAGGAGCCTTCGAGATAGCTGTGTGCCACGATGCCGGGACCGCCATGGCCGGGACCAATGACATAGATCATGTTCAGATCGTTGTCCTTGATCAGCCGGTTGAGGTGGACATAGAGGAAGTTAAGTCCCGTCGTGGTTCCCCAGTGACCGAGCAGGCGGGGCTTGATGTGCTCCGGTTTCAGCGGAGTTTCGAGCAGCGGGTTGTCCTGCAGATAGATCTGCCCAACCGAAAGATAGTTCGCCGCGCGCCAATAGGCGTGCATCTTGTTGAGCAGATCTGGCGATAATGGATTGGACATGGTCGACTCCAAACATTGTGTGGTGTTCCGGCCACTGGTCAATTTCGCCCAGCTTTTGGCTCTTTATATTCAGGAAGTCTCAGCGCAGGCCGTCTGATGTGGAGCAGCCATGACCCGATATCTAAGCCAGCCGCGTCGGCCTCGTCGGATGCGTCGTTCTTGGATGGTGGTCATGCAGGTAAGACGCGAGGTGATTGCGAGTGATATCGTCGCCAGCCACGGCGGTCTCGAACAAAATTTCCTGCACATCGCGAGGCAAGTCGGGCCACAGCGCAAGCGCGGCTTTGCCCAGTAAGCGCTCGAACTCGTGTGTTGAGTTGTTCTTCATTACATCGGACCTTATGGCTGGAGCGGCCCAAATTGCTTGGAACGCCAAGTTCCGACTGAATCAAGCAACTGGCCAACCGAGGGATCAGCCAGAACCGCTGCAATGATCCAAGCCTTTCAATCATACATTGTTCCGTAATTGGTGAGGGTGTCTCACCAAGTACCCGGACGGATGGTCAATATTGCTCAGTTTCGGAATACCTGTTGGAACCTGCTTGCAACCATTCTGCTGGACGTGGATTGGCATTGCAGACCGTGACGGCGACAACAGGAATACAATGCAAATAGCACCAGAGATCACCTTCGAAGGCACGGAGCCACCGCCTGCAGCGCGCGAGGCGATACTAAAAGAGATCGAACGGCTGGAAACTCACAATCAACGCATCACGGGATGCCGCGTATCCGTTATCGCGCCGAGCCATAAGCATCGCCATGGCACCGGATTCCAGGTCCACATCTGGGTTACGCTTCCACCGCACGAGAATATCGTCGTCAATCATTCGCATGTTGACGACGCACGGCACGAGCACGTTGAAGTCGCGATCAGGGACGCTTTCGCGAACGCACGGTGTCAGGTTGACGCTCTCGCCGTCTGAAGCGATTTCTCAAGGTCTGGTTCGGCGCCGCTTTCGGATGCCCACGACCAGCCCGCGTTATGCCGCCGGCTGGCTTTTTGCTTCACCGCCTGCGAAGGTCGCATGAGTAACCGAGACAGCCGTTCCTTCCGGTCCACTCAGGGTAACGACCTGGGAGTCGAGTTGCTTGGCAAGCGCCTTGACAATGCCGGTGCCAAGCCCGGATTTGGGTTGGGCAAATACGCCGTCGGGTCTTCCGATCCCGTTATCGGCGACGGATAGTTTCCAGTCTGTACCGGAAACCTCATAAGAGACGACGATCTCTCCTTCTTCCGTTCCTGCTTTAAAGGCGTGCTTTAGCGAGTTTATCACAAGTTCGGTGACGATTAATCCGAGGCTCTCGGCGTCGCGACAAGTTGCTTTGCCGCCCCGACCGAGCACCCTCAACGAAATTGGCTGATCCTCGCCTATCATCGAGTGAGCGAGCGCTTCGCAAAGCTTGGTGAGATAGGGTTGCATTTCCATTGAGCCGATGCCCGCCGACGAGTGAAGGTGCTCTTGCACGGCCGCGACCGAAATGACCCTGGTGTGAGCGTCGCGCAGATGGCGTCGCGTTTCCTCCGACTCCACCGATTTTGCCTTCATCATGATAATACTGGCGATGATTTGGAGGCTGTTGGTAACACGGTGCTGGAGTTCGTCGAGCAGCACGTCCTTCTGGCGCAACAGGTCATCCTTGTCGCGCTCCAGATTGCGTTGAACCGTAATATCCTCGATGCCAAGCAGGATATTGATGTGCGCTTTCTCGTAGCGGACGATGCAGGCATTCAATAGCATCACCCGTCGCCCGATGCGGGGAAAGTCATGCTCAACTTCGCATTCATTCATCGGGCTTTGATTGGGTATAATTTCTTCCAGCAGCAAGCGGAGCTTTGGAATGTCCCACTCGCGGTCGCCCAGTTCATAAAAGCGCTTGCCTCGTGTGTCGCGCGGATCGGCCGAGAACTTCTTATAGAAAGACCGGCTGGCGGCGACGACCCGCAGATCTTTATCGAGGACGATCAGAGGTTCACGAACGGTGTCTACCATCGCCTGTGCCAGTGCACAGGCGTCTTCGACCTCACTGAATTGCTTTCTAAACACAGGTGACCTTTCCCCGCGCGGTTTTCAGGATCGCGCGGGATAAACCGAATGCGTTGGAGGAGATCAGGTCCAACGGCTTTAATTCAATTTAGGTCCGTCGTTACGCCGGCTTCTTTGAGAGCAATATTGACCGCTCGGCCAGCGTGGGTTGGAGCGGCAGGAAAGTGCGGGCCGTGTGCAAAGCGGCGATTGTCCTTCGCCAGCGCTCGCAAAAGCGAAATTACTGCCTATGTAGTCGAGACAACGATCTGCGCTTGAGAGCGTGTCAGTGAGGTTGACCCAGTGAGCATGATAAATCCTTTGAGCTTCCATCATCGCGCTGAACGGAAGTGGGCCGAATGCATCAAGTTGTTTAGGCGGATGGGTGGCCAGGTCGTCGTTGCGACAAAACGAACGTTGCAATCCGCAATCAACCACGACGGTTTGCTAATTCCGGTTCCGGTCGGAATCGTCGTGGACCGGCGACGATGTGATCAATCCCATGATTGATTTTCCAAACCACAGCCGGTCATATGACCAAACGCGGCGCGCCGTTCGATTTTGGGGGCACGATAGCGCAATAGAGGCGTCATTTTATATAAGCGAAGACGCATTGAGGCGAATTCAGCCAAATTCGCGTGGCGATGAGTTGAGCTGTTTGAACGCGTTTGATCTCAACCGTGATTTGATATGTGCCGCCGCGGCCAGGATCTATGTTCGCGGAAGCAGGGGCTCGTACGATCTTGTTGCCGCCAATTTTTGAGCTGTCGCATCTGATCTTGTTTTTCGTCGGGAAAATCAGATGATCATTTTTCAGCGCGATGTCTCGCTTGATGACCTCGAAGCTGTCGAGATCACATGCGCCAAAACGCCAATTTTCCGAGGCATTTCAATTTGATTTGGCCTGTCCAGTCCTGTCTGAAAAAATATTTCGCTTAAGGCGTCGGGCAAATCACCTCTACAGCTTCGCCCGTCTCGCCCGTCTCGCCCGGAAGAGGGACGTTGGCCATCGTCACGAACGTTGGGCGAGATGCGGTGGACGTAGGTAGCGCGAAAGACGAATGCGCCAGCTGCGGACGGTGAAGTCGTGTGGTCTTGATGCCTCGACGCTGGCATCAACTGGCCGATGAAGCTTGTGCTTCTCGGCGGGGATGGTGGCAAGAAAGCCCGATCACCAGAGAGAGCGCGAAGGAAGCCGTTAAAACTATTGCGCGGGGAATGCCGGGCGAACCGTTGTGACCGTAGTGACTAACTCGTGTGCTTTCTAATCTTCGCACGCGAGGCTGCGGGTGCATTGGGCACCCGGCATTCCCTGCGCCCTCGATTGGCGCGAGTGGCTCATCTTTGTGCATGGCTCGGGCGCATGGTGTCGCGAGAGCCGCGGAATCGTGTCCCGTAGCAGGCCAAGCGTGGCATTAACCATTTGCTGCAACATCGGGAACTCCCAGGAGTCACCGCCGATGTCGCCTGATTGTCGCAAGGGCCTGTTATCGCGGGTGTTAATGAGCAACGGCCGATTCGCCCTCGAGTCGCATCGCGCCAGTCATGGAAGTGTCATCGGAATCTGTTAGGCGCGCGCATGGGAAGTGATGCGATGAGTGAAGAGCAGCCGGAGCGGCGTTTTCGCACCCTGTTTATCTCCGATGTTCATCTCGGAGCCCGCGGCTCGCAGGCCGACAAGCTCTTGGACTTTCTCCGTGTCCATGACGCCGATACGATCTATCTCGTCGGCGATATCGTTGACGGCTGGGCGCTGAAATCGAGCTGGCACTGGCCGCAATCGCACAACGATTTCGTGCAGAAGATGCTGCGCAAGGCGCGCAAGGGCGCCAAGGTCATCTATATCCCCGGCAATCACGACGAGTTCCTGCGCAACTATTACGGTACGCATTTCGGCGGCATCGACGTGGTCGAGAACGCGATCCATACCGGCGTCGACGGCCGGCGCTATCTCGTCATTCACGGCGATATCTTCGACCTCGTGGTGCAGAACGCGCGCTGGCTCGCCCATCTCGGCGACCGCGCCTACGATTTCGCGATTCAGATGAACCGCCTCGTCAACTTCTTCCGCCGGGCGTTTGGCGTGCCGTATTGGTCACTGTCGCAATGGGCCAAGCAGAAGGTCAAGAACGCGGTGAACTATATCGGCGCGTTCGAGACGGCACTTGCCGCCGAAGCGCGGCGTCACGGCGCCGACGGCGTGATCTGCGGCCACATTCACTACGCCGTCATCCGCGAAAATTATCACGGCATTCGCTACATGAATTGCGGCGACTGGGTCGAAAGCTGCACGGCGCTCGTCGAACACGAAGACGGCCGCTTCGAGATCATCACCTGGACCGATCTGGCGCACCAGCAGGTTCCCTTCGCCTCGGTGGCCGCCCGCGCCGCGGCCTAGGTTTTTATTGAGCATGATCTCTTCGGAAAACCGCCGCCCACCCCGCATCAAGTGCGGGGCATGCTTTTTCCGGATCATGCTCTGATGCGCATTCTCATCGCGACCGACGCTTGGCACCCGCAGGTCAACGGCGTGGTGCGAACGCTTGCGATGACGGCGGAAGCGGCGAAGGCACTGGGCGCCGAAACCGTGTTTCTCACCCCGCAGTCGTTTCGTACCTTCGCGCTGCCGAGTTATCCGGGTTTGCGGCTGGCGCTGCCCTGGGCTGCGAAAATCGCGCGCCTGATCGAGGATGCCCGTCCCGACAGCATTCATATCGCGACCGAAGGTCCGATCGGGATCGCGGTGCGCCGCTATTGCCGGAAACATGAACTGCCGTTCACGACCAGCTTCCATACCCGTTTTCCCGATTATGTTTCGGCGCGGCTGCCGGTCCGCGAGTCCTGGATCTGGGCGGCGCTGCGGCGATTTCATCGCGGCAGCAGCGCGGTGATGGCGGCAACGACGGCGCTGGCGAATGAATTGCGGGGGCGGGGATTCCGCAACGTCGTGCTATGGCCGCGCGGCGTCGATACCGCGCTGTTCCATCCCCGCGAGGTCGATCTCGGCCTGCCGCGTCCGGTGTTTCTTTGCGTCGGCCGCGTCGCGGTCGAGAAAAATCTCGAAGCGTTTCTCGATCTGGATTTGCCGGGCACCAAAGTCATCGTCGGCGATGGACCGGCCCGCGCCGGCCTGATGCGCAGCTATCCGGATGCCGTCTTCCTCGGCGCGCAGCAGGGCGAGGAACTGGCGCGGAGCTATGCCGGCGCCGATGTCTTTGTGTTCCCGAGCAAGACCGACACCTTTGGCCTGGTGCTGTTGGAAGCACTCGCCAGCGGCACGCCCGTGGCGGCGTTTCCCGTTTCGGGCCCGCGCGATGTGTTGGGCACGGCGCCGGTCGGCGCATTGAACGAAGATCTGAGGCAGGCCTGCCTGGCCGCGTTGCGGGTTTCGCGGCAGGGGTGCCTCGAATTTGCCGCTGGCTATACCTGGGAGGCGTCTGCGCGCGCCTTCGTCGAGTATATGGCGGAAATTGGCCACCCCACACCGCAATCCGATGCCGTGCCTCTGATGCCGGAGCAGCCGCGCTTCGTTGCATAGTTAAAGCCTTGCCGCGCTGGCGGCCGACGCGTTACGATGCCGGCATGAACGAACCTCTTTCTCACGCACCCGTGAGTTGCGCCGATATCGATGCCGCCGCCAGCGTGATCGCGCCGTTTGCGGTGCGGACGCCGTTGTTGTCGCCGCCCGTGCTCTGCGAGCGGGTTGGTGCCAAAGTTTTTCTCAAGCCCGAAGTCCTGCAACGCACCGGCTCGTTCAAGTTCCGCGGCGCCTTCAACAAGCTGTCGTCGATACCGCAAAGCGCGCGAAGCGGCGGCGTGGTGGCGTTTTCGTCCGGCAATCACGCGCAAGGGGTCGCGGCGGCGGCGAAGATCCTCAACATGCCCGCCACCATCGTGATGCCGGCCGACTCGCCGCTGTCCAAGCGCGAGCGCACCAAATCCTATGGCGCCGAAGTCGTGCTGTACGATCGCGACCGCGAGGACCGCGAGGCCATTGCACGCGAGATCGCAGGCCGGCGCGGCGCAACGCTGGTGCCGCCTTATGATGATCCGAAAGTCATTGCGGGGCAGGGCACCGTGGGCCGGGAAATCTGCGGGGACCTCGCCGCGCTCGGCATCGCGCCCGATATCGTGGTGGCGCCGGTCTCCGGCGGCGGCTTGATTGCGGGCGTCGCCACGGCCGTAAAGGCGCGTTTTCCGCAAGCACAAGTCATGTCGGCCGAGCCTGAAAATTTCGACGATCACGCCCGTTCGTTGCGCGCAGGGAAACGAGAGGCCCATGACGGCAAGGGCCGTTCCATCTGCGATGCGCTGATGGCGGCGATCCCTGGCGAGATCACCTTTGCCATTAACGGCAAGCTGCTTGCCAAGGGCGTCACCGCGTCGGAAGCCGAAGTGGGCGCTGCCGTTGCTTTTGCCTACCGCGAACTCAAGCTCGTGGTCGAGCCGGGCGGCGCGGTGGGTCTTGCCGCCTTGCTCGCCGGCCATATCGAGGCGCGGGGCAAGACGATCGTGATCGTTCTGTCCGGCGGCAATGTGGATGCGGATCTGTATGCGCGGCTGATCGCGTGAGGGCTCCGAGTCCGAAGTTCGAAAAGTCAGAAACAACAAAATCGGGAGGTTAAGTCATGCACAGGATGCTCGTTCTCTACAACGAACCCAAGGACCCCGCGCATTTCAAGAAGTACTACGTCGAGACGCATCTGCCGCTCGCGGGCAAGATGGCCGGCGTCAAAAAAGCCAGTTATTCCTTCGACGCGAAGCCGCTCGGCCCCGGCAAGGCGCCATTCTGCGTCTTCGAGGCCGACTTCGAGAGCGAGGCGGCGATGATGAGTGCGCTGGGATCGAAGGAAGGCCAGGCCGTCGCGGGTGATGTACCCAATTACGCCTCGGGTGGCGTCACCATGGTGCATTTTCCGCTGAAGTGACAGGCGGGGAAGGTCGTCCGCTTTCCGGATCAGGAAAAGAACGCGATCTTCTCGTTCTGGCTCATGCGCCGGATCGGGGCCAGCGGATCGGGCCGGGAGGCGCGTGGCCGCGACACGATGCCATTGGCGAGCAGGCTCGAACCGAGCGACGGCGCGCTCTCCGCTTCAGGTGAAACCTGGATCGGAGCGCCGGCTGTCGCAACGGCGGCAGGCTCTGCCTTCGGTTCACGTGCATCGGTCACAAACGTGATTTCGATGTCATCCATGGGCACGTGTGGATTTTTCGCCGCAACGGATGCTTGAGCCGCGGGCGCCGGCGCGCTGGGTGTCTCGGCGAGGGGTGGCTGATGTTCTGACATTTCGTCGTCAGACATCTCCTCCATCGGCGGCTCGTAGGCCGCGTCGGTATCCGGCGCGGACATCTCCATCGCCACCATGTCCAGCATGGCTTCATCGTTGTCATCGAAGGTATCGGCCGGCTCGCTTGCGGCTTCCGGGGCAACCCCCATCGGGGATTCATCTGATGCCGCGGGATTGGCCGCGGTGGCCTCGACCTTCACCTCGGGCGCGACGTTTGACGCCCGCATCAACGTGCCGGCCTCATCGGGCTCTTCAACGTGCACCGCCACCGAGGCCGCCGCACCGTCGACATCAAAGCCCGCGATTTTTTCCTCGATCCGGTCGAAGGCGCCGCTTAAAGCGCCCGCAAGATCGGAAGGCGCAAGCTTGGCGGCCGCGCCTTCAATGGCCGCCACTTGCGAATCGATCAGGTCGCAAATCCGCCCGTCAGCGCCGATTTCGCGCAAGCGCCAGGCGATCTCGCGGATGACGCGGGCGCCCTTGCGCACCGGCGCGAGATTTTGCTCCAGCGCCAGATCGCCGAGCGCAACATTGGCCGCTTCGCGCGCCTGCCCGAGCACAGTGCGTAACGAGGCGAGGGCTTCGTCGAGCAGGGGATCGCGCACCGGCTTCTTCGAGGCGGTGATCGTGTCCTCGATCCGCGAGACGGCGTCGAGCACCATCTTGGTGTCGGCATTGCGGTTGCGTTTGGCATATTCGCCGAGAAACCAGCGCCCCCGCGAGGTCTCCATGAACGCCTCTTTGATGGCGTCATAGTCCGCCTCGCCGGGCTGGACCGGGCGGGCGGCGATCGGGGACAGTGCAAATGCTTCGTCGGCCATGGCTAACTCATGCGCGCAAATCACCACGCGTTAACTTACGATCACCATGAACTTACCCGAATCGCAATTGAATTGATGCCATCCGAATCACAAATCCCCATCGCATCGTCTGGAGTATCACGGCGATTCGCCATCCGCCTGGCGCTGTTTTACGCCGCGATTTTTGCGCTCATCGGCAGCCATTTGCCGTTCTTTCCGGTGTGGCTGCGCGCCGTCGGGATCGATGCGGCCTGGATCGGCATCATCTCGGCGATCCCGGCCGTGACGCGATTTACCATCCTGCCGGTGGTGACCGGCCTTGCCGAACGCTACGCCGCCGTGCGTGGCGTGATTGTCATGACAGCCGTGATCACGACAGTCGGATTTGCCGCGATCGGCACCCAGCACCTGCCGGTTGCAGTGTTCCTGGCCTATGCCGTGACATCAGCGGTGTGGACACCGACGATCCCGTTGACGGATGCCTATGCGTTACGCGGCGTGGTGCGCTACGGCTTCGATTACGGGCCGGTCCGGTTATGGGGCTCGGCGGCCTTCATCGTCGGTGCGTTGGTTTGCGGGTGGCTCGCCGACCTGATCGCAGCCAGGTATCTGATCTGGATCATCGCAGGCGCCGCCGCGCTTGGTGCTGTGATCAGCCTCGGCTTGCAGCCGCTCGAGGGCCGTCAAGCGCAAGCCAGGTTGCGGGAGGGTTCGGGCGCGTTGCTGCGCGATCCCGGTTTCCTGGCGATCATCGCGGCATCCGCGCTGATCCAGAGCAGCCATTCCACCTATTACGTCTTTGGCTCCATCACCTGGCAGCTCGCAGGCCTCGGGGGCTTGACGATTGCGGCGCTGTGGGCGCTGGGGGTCGCAGCCGAGATCGTGGTCTTTGCGCTGTCGCCGCGTTTCACGCTGCAACCTTCGACGCTCGTGGTGATCGGAGGGGTCGGCGCCATGGTGCGCTGGCTGATCACGGCGCAGGAGCCGCCGGTCGCCGTGCTCGCGGTGGTACAGCTCGGCCATGGCCTCAGCTATGGGCTGACGCAGCTCGGCATCATGGGACTGATGGTGCGGCATGTGCCGATGCCGACGGTGACGCGCGCGCAAGGCTATCTGGCGGCCTGCGGCGGGATCGTCTCCTCGACCGCCTCCATCGTCTCGGGCGCGATCTACGCCCGCCATGGGCAGGGTGCTTACTACGCGATGGCCGCGATGGCGCTGTCAGGCGCGGCCGTGATGTGGCTCGCGCGGCGGTATCTTTACGCTCACCCCCAGAATGCTGCGTCCGGCGGATAAACCAGACTACCGTCGTAGCGCAGGCCGCCGTCGCGATCGCGCTTAAGCAACAGCGGGCCGTCTAGGTCGACAAAGCGGGCCTGTCGGGTGAGCAGCATGGCGGGCGCCATCGACAACGACGTCGCGACCATGCAGCCGACCATGATGTAGAAACCTTGCGCGGTCGCCGCATCCGCCATGGCAAGGGCCTCCGTCAATCCGCCGGTCTTGTCGAGCTTGATGTTGACCGCATCGTAGCGCTCGCGAAGACCGCTTAACGAAGCGCGGTCGTGGACGCTCTCGTCGGCGCAGACCGCAATCGGCCGCTTGATCCGGGCCAATGCCGCATCCTGGCCGGCGGGGAGCGGTTGCTCGACCAGCGTGACGCCGGCTTGCGCGCAGGCGTCGAGATTTTGCTCGAGATTGGCTTCGCTCCAGGATTCGTTGGCGTCGACGATCAGCTCGGAGTCGGGTGCAGCCTTCCGCACGGCCGCGATCCGCAAACCGTCGCCGTCGCCACCGAGCTTGATCTTGAGGAGCCGCCGGTGCGCGGCCCTGGCGGAGGCGGCCGCCATCGTCTCCGGCGGGCCGAGCGAGATGGTATAGGCGGTCACGGCGGCGGGGGGGGCGGCAAGGCCGAGCCAGTCCCAGATTCGCTCGCCCCTTTGCTTGGCTTCGAGGTCGAGCAGGGCGCAGTCCAAGGCGTTACGGGCGGCCGAAGGCGGTATGGCCGACTGCAAGGCGTTCCGGTCGAGCCCGCGCGAGACGGCGTCGTTCATGCTGAGGATTGCCTTTAGCGTCGCCTCGGGCGTCTCGCCATAACGGGGGTAGGGCACGCACTCGCCGCGCCCGGTCACCTCGCCCCGACACACTTCCGCCACGACCACGACCGCTTCTGTCTTGGCGCCACGGCTGATGGTGAAACCGCCCTCGATCGGCCAGCGTTCGATTCTCGCCTCAAGTGTTGGCGCTTTGCTGGAAGTCATTTTAATATCTAGCCATTATGAACGTGCCGCTTGCCCGCTCCGACCTATAATGTATGGCTGGTTCGGTTGCGTCTTCTACAAATTTATCAGAGCGTTGCTGAGATTTTCTCTTCTTCACCTACAGCGGAAGCAGCGCAGGAGTTGGAACCGTGAACGGCGACCCGACATTGGAGCGTATCGCAAAAGGCAATGGTCTTGCGCTGTGCGCGGCCGGCCCCTGGATCGCGCGCTTTGCCTCCGAACTCGAGCTGATGGTGTCGGATGCCGAAAGGCTGACTGGAAGCCGGCCGAACATCTTCATCGACGTGTCGCAGGTCTCCAAGCTCGATACGTTCGGGGCCTGGCTGATCGAGCGTCTGCGCCGCAGCCTGACCCAGGGCGGCGTCGAGGCCAAGATCGCAGGCCTCTCGGCCGATTATTCCAGCCTGGTGGATGAGGTGCGCCGGGTAAAGGCGACCCCGCCGGCCGGTGCGACCACGGTCACGATCACCGGCATCCTGGAGCAGGTCGGCCGCACCATCGCCGGGATCGGCGGCACCCTCCTCAGCCTCGTCGACATGCTGGGCGCGGTGCTGGCCGCCAGCGGACGGGTCTTGCTCCATCCCAGGTCGTTTCGGTTGACCTCCACGGTGCATCATCTGGAGCAGGTGTGCTGGCGGGCGGTGCCGATCGTCGTCCTGATCACGTTTTTGATCGGCTGCATCATCTCCCAGCAGGGCATCTTTCACTTCCGCAGGTTCGGCGCCGATATCTTCGTGGTCGACATGTTGGGGTTGCTGGTGTTGCGCGAGATCGGCGTGCTCCTGGTCGCGATCATGGTGGCGGGGCGCTCGGGAAGCGCCTACACCGCCGAACTCGGTTCCATGAAGATGCGGGAGGAAATTGACGCACTTCGCACCATGGGCTTCGACCCGATCGAGGTTTTGATCCTGCCCCGGATGCTGGCACTGGTGATTGCGCTGCCGATCCTGGCCTTTCTGGGCGCCATGGCAGCCCTTTATGGCGGTGGCCTTGTGGCCTGGCTCTATGGCGGGGTTGACCCGGAAGCGTTTCTGCTGCGGCTGCGCGACGCCATCTCGATCGACACCTTTACCGTCGGGATCATCAAGGCGCCCGTCATGGCGGCGGTGATCGGGATCGTCGCCTGCGTCGAAGGATTGGCGGTGCAGGGCAGTGCGGAATCGCTTGGACAGCACACGACGTCGTCGGTCGTGAAAGGCATCTTCTTTGTGATCGTGATGGACGGCGTATTCGCGATCTTCTTTGCCTCGATCGGAATGTGACGATGGCAGGTGCAGTGCAGACCCAACTTCCGAGCCAAGCTTCGAGCCAAGTTCCAAGCCAGGTGCAGATCCAGCAACAGGACGCAATCATCCGGGTGCGCGACATCTCGGTGCAGTTCGGTTCGACCAAGGTGCTCGACGGGCTCGACCTCGACGTCAAGCGCGGCGAGATCCTGGGCTTTGTCGGTCCCTCCGGCGCCGGCAAATCGGTTTTGACCCGCACCATCATTGGCCTCGTGCCGAAGACCTCGGGGCGCATCGAGGTGTTTGGGGTGGATCTCGATGCCGCCAGCGCGTCACAGCGGCGCGCGGTGGAGCGGCGCTGGGGAATCCTGTTTCAGCAGGGCGCGCTGTTTTCGTCGCTGACGGTGCGGCAAAACATCCAGTTCCCGGTGCGGGAATATCTCGATGTTACCCAGCGGCTGCTTGACGAGATCACCATCGCCAAACTCGGTATGGTGGGATTGCGTCCCGAAGTTGCCGATCGTTTCCCCTCGGAACTATCCGGCGGCATGATCAAGCGCGTGGCGTTGGCCCGCGCGCTCGCGCTCGATCCGGAACTGGTGTTTCTGGACGAACCGACTTCGGGCCTTGATCCGATCGGCGCCGGCGACTTCGACGAACTGGTCCGGACGCTTCAGCGGACTTTGGGCCTGACCGTTTTCATGGTAACTCACGATCTCGACAGCCTTTATACGGCGTGTGACCGGATCGCCGTTTTAGGGAACGGTAAGATCATTGCCGCAGGATCGATGGCCGATATGCAGGCCTCGCAGCATCCCTGGTTGAGGGCCTACTTCCACGGCAAACGCGCCCGCGCCGTGATGGGATAGTTTTTTCAACGTATTTTTGCGCCTCTGCTTTTGGTTCTCGGGCTCGTTTTGGTTAGTTTCGGAGTTGGGTATGGAAACGCGGGCGAACTACGTTCTAATCGGATCTTTCACGCTCGCCGTGATCGCCGCCGCGTTTGGTTTCGTGCTGTGGTTCCAGAGCCTCCACACCACCAAATTGCGCAGCCCCTTGCGGATCGTTTTCGAGGGTCCGGCCGCGGGTCTGCGCAACGGCGGCAGTGTCAATTTTAACGGTATCAGGGTAGGCGAAGTCATCTCCGTGAAACTCGACAACCCGCGTCGCGTCGTCGCACTGGCCATGATCGAAAACAACACGCCGATTCGCAAAGACACCATCGTGGGCCTCGAGTTTCAAGGCCTGACGGGCGTGGCGGCTATTTCGCTCAAGGGCGGTGAGGAAGCCGCGCCGCCGGTGCCGCTTGGCGAGGACGCCATTCCGGTGCTGACCGCCGATCCAAATGCGCTCCAGGACGTCACCGAGGCGATCCGCGGTACCTTGCAGAACATCAACCGGGTGGTCGCCGATAACCAGGAGGCGGTGAAAAACTCGCTGCATAACCTCGAGGTCTTTACCGGCTCGCTGTCGCGCAACGCCGAGAAGATCGACGACATCATGCTCAAGGTCGACGGCGTGATGGGCAAGGCCGACAATCTGATGGTGGGTCTCAACAGGCTCGCCGGCGGCAAGGATGGCGGAGAGCTGTTCCTGACCGTGCAATCGATCCGGGAACTCGCGGAAGATTTCGACAAGCGCTCCGGCGCCCTGATGACCGATGGCCGCCGCACGCTCGCCGACATCAGCCGGGCGGTGAACAATCTCGACCGCAACCCGACGCGGCTATTGTTCGGCGCGGGCAATTCGACCTCGCCGTCGGCCGCTTCAGCCTCGGCGCCGACGCCTCCGCCGGCCGGGCCGCGACGGGCGCAGTAGCGAGTGGAGAGGGCAAGTGACCCCTCATGACTTGGCAAATAGGCTTGATAAGCTTCGTTCGCCAAACAGCGAGAATTGGCGCGTCGAGAAAGAGCCTCACTCCTACCCGGACGGCACCACGCACTTCAATCATGTCCGCGATACCGCCAAACACATGGGCGAAAGCCTGACCGTCGAAGTTGCCCAATACGTTACGCCGCAGTTGGGTGAGCTTCTTTGCCTTCTGAATAACAATCTGGATCAGATTATCGGTGCGTTACGCGCGGCACCGAACGAGAGACGTGAATAGAACTGATCACAAGTGCTCGATGCCGACGCCATATGAAGCCATCCACGAGCTTAAATCGCGCGAAGATGCCGAGGCGTTGAAAGCCCTCGCCGCTGCCGCCAAGTCCACCGATCAATTCCTGCGTCGTTCAGCGGTGGAAGTGATCGGGCTCCACCCGCGAGGCCGCGAACTTCAATCCATCATCCTCGACGCTTTGACCGACACGTCTGGATATGTGGTGCGTACGGCTTGCGATGTCGTCGAGCGATGCGAGTTGGCAGAGGCGCACGACCGCGTGCGGGCTCTTTTGACAGACGCGTCCGAGGCCACTCGACAGAGAGCGGTTCGCACGTTGGGCTCAATCTGGGTCGACGAAGATTTTCCGCTGATATTTCGTATTTACAGCAACGATTCCGAAATCGATGTCCGACGGGAGGCGGCGTGGGTCTTGCGGCAGCGAGCTACTTCGGCGAACTGGCAGCCGCTTTTTGATGCCTTTCGTTTGGATGAGCTTGCCCGACATCGATTGTGGGCCTGCGAGCTTGCTGAGGCCTTTTCGGGTGCAGAAATTTTGCCGATGTTGTCCGAACTTGCTTCGGACGTTGATGGTCACGTTCGAAAGGCTGCTTCGCGGGCGGTTCAAGCGATTTCAAAAAGGGCATGATATAACGATGTGCCCAAAACAGAACGGAGGCCGCAAGGCCTCCGTTCTTTCTATTCGCTATTCGCTACTGGCTACTCGCTGTCTTTACCCCAACCGCCCCGCCGCGTGAGCGAGCAGGGTGTAGACGAGGCCAGTCTCGGAGGTCAGGTGGCCGCGCAGCGCCTGCGGCCCGCGATCATCGCGCGCGACCTCATCGAGCAACCGCTCGAACTCGGCGATATAGCGGTCGACGGTCTGCTTGAAGTTGCGGTCGCTGCGATATTTGCGGGCGACTTCATCGAAGGCCTTCTGGCCCGCCGGCGTATAGAGCCGCTTCGAGAACGCCTTGCTCTCCCCGCGCTGATAGCGGTCCCACATTTCGGCGGCGAGGCTGCGGTCCATCAGGCGGCCGATGTCGAGCGACAGCGACTCCAGCGGATTGCCGGCGGTCGCGTTTGGCTGCGCGGGACGGCCGCGAGGGGCCTCGCGGGGCGGGGGAGCCGCGCCGGCGCCGTCGGTGCGGCTCAACAGGTCGGAAAGCCATCCGTCGCGTCCCTGGTCCGAACCCGCAGGCGCAACGGGCGGCGCCTCGGTGCGTCGCGAGACCGGCGTGCCCAGATCGGGCGGCGGCAGGCTGGATGCGCTGGCGCGCGGCGCCGGTCGTGGCTCGGTGCGCCCGCCGACGGCTGCAGCCAGTACCGGTTCTTCTTCGCGATAGGTGTTCGCGCGGCTGGTCGGCACGACATCCAGGCCACGGCCGTGATGGGCGACGATACGGTTGAGCTCTGCCAGCGCCTCGATCTGGTCGACGATCACCTTACGCATCTGCGCGGTGGAGTCGGCGGCCTCCTGCGGCATTTCCAGAACGCCGCGGCGAAGCTCATGGCGGGTTGCCTCCAACTCGCGATGCATTTCGGCGGCCATCTGCTTCATGCTGACGACCATGTTGCCGAACTTCTCGGCGGATTGCTTGAACATCGCATCCGCTTCCTCGGTGCTCTGCTGATAGATATCGGCCATCGCATCCGAGGTCTGGCGGCGTTCTTCTTCCGCCGCCACGCGAACGGCCTCGAACTGCCGGCTAATCGCGGCAGAACCCGCGCCTGCGGTTTCCGCCACCACCCGCGCGATGTCGCGGGCGCGCTCTTCAGCCGCGGCCAGCGATTCATCGAGCAAGCCGGTGAAACGCGACAGCCGCTGATCGAGGTCGGCGGTGCGCAGGTCGATCGTGGTGACCAGCGATTCCAGCGCCGACTTGCGTTCGGAAAGCGAGGTGGATGTTGAGCGGTTGCTCTGCTCGACGACGGCGGCCGCCTCGACCAGGGCCTTGCCGTGGCTCTCGAACTGGCCCGAAAGCGAGTTGAGGTCGGCGAGCGCCGTTGCGGTCTTGGAATTGAACACGCTCAGCTGGTCTTCCAGTGTCTGCGTCGCCGCGCCGTTGCGCGTGGTGACGTCGTTCATGGCTGAGACGAAATCGGCCACGCGGGTGACGAGCGCGCGCTCCAGCGAATTGAGGTTGTCGTGGGCGCCGGTGAGGACTTCCTGAAGCAGGATGTTGCCTTCGCGCAGCCGCTCGAACAGCGCGACCGTATCGGTACGCAGGATCTTGCTGGTCTCCTGCATTTCGGTGACGGCTGCGATCGAGACCTGGCGCGACTGGTCGATCGCATTGCGCGACGCCATTTCCAGGTCCTTCAGCGACTTGTTGACGGTAGAGGTCGCCAGTTCGCCGGCCGAGGTGATGGTGCGTGCGACCTCGGTGCTGTTGCCGAGCATGGTCTTCGAGAAGCCTTGGGCGCGGGTCTCGATCGAACGGAGCGCCTCCGTCGTGACGCGGTCGACTTCAGAGGTGAGCAGGCTGGTCTTGGTGCCGATGGCTTCAACCAACGCCCCGCGCTTGGCGTCGATGGCTTGCGACAGACGATCGGTCTGCTGCTGGACATAAGTGACGATCTCGTCGGTCTTGCCGGTCATGGCTGAGCCGAACGAGTTGCCCGCGGCGAGAACCGAACGCTCGATATCCGACGAGGTCGATTTGACCTTCGCGCTGGCTTCGTTGGAGGCCGCGATCATGGCCTGCTGCGCGGTCTGCGCCGTGGCCGCGATCCGGTCCGTGGTGTTGGTGGTGACGGTGGCGAGCGAACGCTCGAGGTCGGTCGAGATCGCCCGGATCTGGTTTGCCGCATCCGCCGAGGTGGCGGTGAGCGAGGATTGGGCCTCGCGGGCGCTGCCGAGGATCGAAGCCGCGGTGTCGGCGCCGACAGCCGTCAAGCTGCGTTGGACGTCGGTCGCAAGCGACTTGACGTGATCGGAGGTCTCGGACGAAGCGCCGATGAGCGTGGTCTGAGCCTCGCGTGCGCCGGCGAGGATCGAGGCGGCGGTGGCGCTACCGGCGGCAGACAGCGAGCGTTCGACATCGGCGGCGAGCGATTTGACGTGATCGGCGGCCTCGGACGAAGCGGTGACGAGCGAGGTCTGGACTTCGCGTGCGCCGGCGAGGATCGAGGCGGCGGTGGCGCTACCGGCGGCAGACAGCGAGCGTTCGACGTCGACCGCGAGCGACTTGACCTGGTTTGTGGCATCGGCCGACGCCGTGACGAGCGTGGTCTGCGCCTCGCGGGCGCTGGCGACGATCGTATTGGCGGTCGACGAGCTTGCCGCGGACAGCGAGCGCTCGATATCGGCCGCGAGTGTCTTGACCTGATCGGCGGCCTCCGATGACGCCGATACCAGCGTGGTCTGTGCGTCGCGGGCGCTGCTCACGATCGAATTGGCGGCGCCGCTGCCGACCGCGGTCAGCGCGCGCTCGACCTCCGACGAAGTCAGCTTCAACTGGGCGCCGACATCCGAGGATACCCCAAGCAGGGCCTGTTGCGCCGCGCGGGCGCCGGTCTGAATGGTCTCGCTGGTGTTAACGACCAGGTTGGTGAGCGAGCGTTCCGCATCCTCGACGTGGGACTTGATCCCGGCCGACAGTTCCTCGGCGCGCGCAATCAGGCCTTCGCTGGCCTGACGTCCGCTGCTTTCGATGCGGCCGGCCACGGCTTCGATGCGGGAATCCAGCAGTTCCTCGAACTGCGACACGCGGGTGTCGATATCGGTGGCGACGCTGCCGATTTTGGTCTCGATGCCCTGGTGAATTTCCTGGAACCGCGCGGCGATGGTTTGGGTGAGCTCGGTCGCGCGGCCCTCGATGGTCTGCGTGAGCTGGGTTGCCCGTCCGTCGATGGCGTCGGTCGCATTGGCAATGCGCTGATCGACGGCGGCCACCGCCTGCGCGGTGCCATCGGTGAGCGAAGCGGTGAGGTTGCCGAGCCGGGTGTCGATGGTTTCGGTGACCGACTGGGCACGGGTATCGAAGGTTTGCTCGAGCGCTTGCAGGCGCCCGTTGATCGATTCGTCGAACGACTTGATCTTGCCGTCGAGCGAGGCGTCGAGATGGGCGACACGGGTGCCGAGCGTCGTCTCGAACTGTAGCAGGCGCTGATCGAGCGAAGCCGTGATCTCGCCGCCGTTCGACGTCAGGCGCGTATCGAAGTTGTCGACATAGCTCTTCAACGTTTCTGAAATGTCGCTGGTGCGCTGGCCCATCCGCTCGACAATCTCGCCGCCGAAGGTTTTGACGGTGCGATCGAATTCCGAGATGTGGCGGGTGATCAAAGCGCCGAGCGTGCCGGAGTCGCGGGCGAATTTTTCCGCGAGTTCCCCGCCCTGGTTCTTCACCAGTTCGTCGAAGGCACTCATTTGAAGCGAGAGCGCGTCATGTGCACTTTCGGTTTGTCCGATGACCTTGGCCACCAGCGAGTTTGCGGTGACGTCGAGCGCGTCGCTGGCTTTCTCGCCGGAGGTGAGAATTTTCGAGGCGAGGCGGTTGCCGGATTCGTCGATCTTGTTGACCAGATCGCCCGAGCGCAGCTCAAGTTCCAGAAGCAGCGAGTCTGAGGAATTCTTCAAGGAGTCGTGCACCTGTTCGGTGCGATCGGAAATGCCGTCCACGATGGTGGCCGAGCGCTGCTCGAATTCGGACGTGATGCGGTCGAGGCGTTCGTTGAGCAGTTCGTGGACGCGATCGGCGAGTTCGACGAACTCGTCGTGGACGTGGCCGGTCTTGAAATTCAGGCTGGTGGTCAGCCGCTCGCTGGCGTCGAGCACGGCGCGCGTGGTCTCCGCGCTTGCTTCCTCGAGCCGGTCGAGCAGATCGCCGCCGCGCTCGCCCAGCGCCAGGATCATGTTGTCGCCGGCATTGGACAGCGCACTCGTGATGTGCGCGCCGCGCTCTTCCAGCGCTCCGGTGATGCTCTTGGCGACCTCGTCGACGCGGGAGGCGATCGCGTCCGAAATCAGCGCGATATCGTGACGCAGGTCGATCTGCACGCCGGAAATGGCGCTGCGCACCTGCTCGGCCTGTCCGACCAGGTTGTCGCGCTGATGGGCGATATCCTGGAGCAAAGCGCGAATTCGAACTTCGTTGTCGCTGTAGGCGCGCTCAAGCGCCGAGACTTCGTTGGCAACCAGCGTTTCGAGCTCGCCGGCGCGCGCGATCGCGCGCTCGATGCCGTCGCCCATCGCCGCGACTTCGCGGCGGATCGCCTGTCCGACCGTCACCATCGAGTCGCTCGCGGTGCCCTCGGGCTCGGAGAAACGGATTGCGACCTGCGCCAGCGATTGCGCGATCATCTGCATCTGCTTGCCGCTCGCCGACAGGTTCGCCATGTACAGGAACGCCAGAATCGGCCCGAGGAACAACGCCGCTACGGCTACGACTGTCAGCGTGCCGCCGGCGCCCGGACCCATCGCCGCCTGCAACGAGGGCAGGAAGCCGAAGGTCAGAATAGCGGCGGCAATGAACCAGACGCCGCTGGCAAGGAAGGCGAGCGTATAGGCGGTGCGGGCGGGTCGCCCCCTCTGGATCGCCTGCAAAAGCTGGCCGATGGTTTCGCGGTCGTCGTTCGCGGCACGGCGGGTGACGCGCGATTCTTCGACGGGATTATTAAAGGTCTGCCGGTCGTTGCTCGGACGGGTATCGAACGAAGGTTCGTCGTATGAAAGCGGGCCGGCCATGACGTCAGGAGCCGCATCGGTGCGGGCAGAACCCCTGGTGTCGTCGACCGCACCGTCGATGTTCAGGGCTTCCTGAATGGCAGAGAGTGCAACTTCCGTCGGGTCTTTGACCTTTTTGGGGGTGTTCGCCATGTTCAGTCCGAGCCCTCGTTTTACTTTTACGCACCCGGAAAAGTCTCGCGAACGTCCGCGCGAGCCCAGACCGGTGTCATATTCGAATGCCGCGCCAGGGCCGGCCCAAAGGAGGCCAGCCTGTTCGCCCACGTCCGCGAAACATCCTATTGGCTAGGCGTCACGAATGAAATGGTGCGATTAATACAATCTTAATCATCGTTAATAGCGTCGCGACGTAAGACCTTACAAAGCTTTGGAATTCCGCGCGTCAGGGTTAATTGCGGCGACACTTCGCTGAAAACAAGGCGAAGGTACGGCGCAGACGCCGGGAGCTTTACCCGCTGTCCACAGCGCCGAACGTTCCGTTAACCAATTCCATGATTGGCTCGTCTCGAAGCCTTACCCGACCGACGGCAAGGCGACGATTCGGACTCTGAAAGTCATGTCGCTCAACCTGGACCGGATTGAATGGATGCCATCGCCTCCGCTTGCTCCCGATGACGGTCCGATCGATATCGTCCATCTGCGGCGGATGACGCTTGGCGATGCCGCGCTGGAGCGGGAAGTGCTGACCATGTTCTCAGTGCAAGCCTTGCGTCTCGCCGGAACGCTGGCTGCGATGCCCGCTGATGCTCCCGCCTTGGCGCATACGCTCAAGGGGTCGGCGCGCGCGATCGGCGCTTTCGCGGTGGCCGATGCCGCGAACCGTCTCGAGACGCTGATCAGGGGCGGCGGCGAAACAGCTGAGGCTGTGAGCGAGCTTGATGACGCCGTGGCCAAGGCCCGTGCCGCGATCGAGACTATGCTCGGCGAGAGCTGATCGATCCACCTGACCGAATCCCGCAAATCTTCTCCCAATTAGCTCCGCTTTTCTCCCAATCCGCTCCACTAGCGCTGGCCTGATCGACCCGTTATAGGTTTGCCCGGACCCCTTTATCTATCCGGCAATACGAGCGAACATGGCCAAGATCAACTTTGTCACCCATTCCGGCGAAACCCGCACCATCGAGGTTGAAAACGGCGCCACCGTCATGGAAGCGGCGATCCGCAATGCGGTCCCGGGCATCGAGGCGGAATGCGGCGGCGCCTGCGCCTGCGCAACCTGCCACGTCTATGTCGACGAAGCCTGGCGCGAGAAGGTCGGTCCCCCTACGCCGATGGAAGAGGACATGCTCGACTTTGGCTTCGACGTGCGGCCGAACTCGCGGTTGTCCTGCCAGATCAAGGTGTCGGATGAACTGGACGGCCTCGTGGTTTCGACGCCGGAGCGGCAGGCCTGAGGCCGATCCTGATCAGCTTTATTGAGACGGCGTGCCGCGGCGAATCCACGGCTGAAATTTCGCGATGATCTCCGACGTCAGCGGTGTTGGCTTGCGTGTCGCCTGATCGATCAAAACCGTCACCGCTTGCGCGGACGCCACGCAGCGGCCTTGCGAAAAGACCACCTGATCGAACGTCACCGAAGTCCGGCCGAATTTCGCGACTCCCAACCCCATCTCGATCGTGCCCGGCCAGTGCAACTCGGCGCGGAAATGAATGTCGAGCCGCACCATGATCCAGGTGAGACCGTCCGGGAGCTGCCAGTAGCTCTTGTCTTTCATCAGCGTGACGCGGCCGGTCTCGAAATAACTTGCATAGACCGCGTTGTTGACGTGGCCATTGGGATCGAGATCGGCAAACCGCACATTATCGGTCAGGCGGTAGGGAAAGTCCTCGAGCCGAGGCGTCGTGTCCGATAGGGCTGGGGCATTCACAGACGATGTCTCCAAATTCGGTGCCGTTACAGCCTAGTTGTCGAGCGGCGGCAAGGGGTTGTCGCGCTGCCTGCAACCCCTATTATGGCTTTCCTCGCGCCTTCTCCTTGGCTAGACAGGCGTTTGTCTCAGGCGGCCACCGCGCCCCGTTCAATTGAAAAGAAGCGACATGAGCGAAACGATCAAGACTGACGTGCTGATCATTGGCGCGGGCCCGTGCGGGCTGTTTTCCGTTTTCGAACTCGGCCTTCTCGACATGAAGGTCCACTTGGTCGACATCCTCGACAAGGTCGGCGGCCAATGCGCCGAGCTCTATCCGGAAAAGCCGATCTACGACATTCCCGGTATTCCCTTCGTCACGGGGCAGGGCCTCACCGAAGCGCTGATGGAGCAGATCAAGCCGTTTAATCCGACCTTCCATCTCAACGAAATGGTCGAGAAGATTGAGAAGATTGGCGATCCCGCTTTTCGCCTTACGACCGATGCCGGCAAGGTGTTCGAATGCAAGGTGGTGGTGATTTCGGCCGGCGGCGGCTCGTTCCAGCCCAAGCGTCCGCCGGTGCCGGGCATCGAGGCGTATGAAGGCAGCTCGGTATTTTACGCCGTGCGCAAAATGGAACAGTTCCGCGACAAGGACATCCTGATCGTGGGTGGCGGCGACTCCGCGCTCGACTGGACGCTCAACCTGCATCCGATCGCCAAGCGCGTAACGCTCTTGCACCGGCGCGACGATTTCCGCGCCGCGCCCCACAGCGTCGAGCAGATGCGCGCGCTGGTCGCAAGCGGCAAGCTCGAACTGAAGATCGGTCAGGTCACGGCGCTGGAAGGCGAGGGCGGCGCGCTCACGGGTGCGCACGTCAAGGGCAACGACAATGCGATGTCGAAGGTCGCTTGCGATACCATCTTGCCGTTCTTCGGCCTCACCATGAAACTCGGCCCCGTTGCCAACTGGGGCATCGCGCTTGAGAACAATCTGGTTCCGGTGGAGACCTCGGCCTTCGAGACCAGCGTTCCCGGAATCTTCGCCATCGGCGACATCAACACCTATCCGGGAAAGCTCAAGCTCATTCTCTGCGGTTTCCACGAGGGTTCGCTGATGGCCCAGAAGGCGCATCGCTATGTCTATCCGGACAAGCGTCTCGTGTTCCAGTACACGACCTCGTCATCGAGCCTGCAAAAGAAGCTCGGCGTCAATTGACGGAAGGTCGACGCTAGCCCGATTGTCGTCATATTTCAGTATGTTATTTGCGAAAGCGAACGTAACCCTCAGGACGTGTCCGCGCTGGCCGCCTGCGGGAAATGACCGTAATCTTGGCTTAATCGTTCGACTAAACCGAGCAGGTGACGACGATGTGGAAAGCAACAAGCAGAACGCAGCGAAGGCTTGCGATGGCGAGCACGCTTGCGATTGTTTTCGCTGCGTCTGTTCCGGGCTACGCGGCCGAACAGACCGCGGCGGGCCTCTGGCAAAAAACCGAGGACGGCAAGCCGGTGATCTGGGTTTTGATGGTCGATCACCACGACGGCATGTTCGAAGGCGTGATGGCCAAGAAGTTCTCCAAGCCCGGCATACCCGAAACGGTGACCTGCGCGAAATGCACCGACGACCGCAAGGATGCACAGGTGCTCGGCATTTCCTTCATCCGTGACATGAAGCGCAATGGCCTCGAATATGAAGGCGGCAACATACTCGATCCCCGCGATGGTCAGGTCTGGCGGGCGAAATTGACGCTCAGCCCCGACGGGCAGCAACTCACGCTGCGCGGCTATGTGCTGATGCCAATTCTAGGCAAGGACGATATCTGGCAGCGCTTGCCGGATTCCGACATGGCGCAGGTCGATCCGTCGATCATCGCCAAATATTTGCCCAGCCAGACGGTCGCGGCCAAGCCGCCGGCGGGCAAGAAGCCCGCATCGCCTGCCAAGCAGTAGACAAGCCAAACCAGAGTTAGCGGCGGGAGCCGGCGCGGGAGCGTTGCGGGAAAGGCACCGTGGCCTTCACCTCGACGACTTCAGCCGTCTCGGTGCGAACGACGGTGCAGGCAGCGCTCTCCTGCTTGCGTCGCAATTGCCAGGGTTTCCCCACGTTGAGCCAGAGCTCACGCGCTCCCATGATCGAGATTGCGATGCCGAACGGGATCATGAAATAAAGGATCCGGAAAACCACCAGCGTCGCCAGCAATTGCTCCTTGCCGAATTGCGGAAGCGCGACCAGCATGGCGGCATCGAATACGCCGATCGAGCCCGGCGCGTGGCTGGCAAAGCCGAGCAGCGTCGCCAGAATGAACACGACCGCCAGCGAGATGAAATCGATGTCCGGCTGGGCCGGCATCAAGAGATACATCGCGAGCGCGCAGAAGCCGAGATCGACCACGCCGATCAGGATTTGCACCAGCGTCAGTGGCGCCGAAGGCAGCCTCACCATCCAGCCGTTCTGTCCGAGCTCGCGCCGTTCTTCGCCAAGGGTGAGCCAGACGAAATAGGCGGCGATCGCGCCAAGCACGCCGAATGCAATCAGCCGGTTGATGGCCGCCGGCAACTGGTCCATGGAAGAGGCAGCCCAGGGGTGCCAGGCCATGCCGATACCGAGCACAAAGGTGTTGCCGAGCCAGAAAGTCAGGCCGGAAAGAAAACAGATCTTGGCGACGTCGACCGCGCTCAGGCCGTAGTCTGAATAGATGCGGAAACGGATCGCGCCGCCGGTGAAGACGGTTGCGCCGATATTGTGGCCGATCGAGTAGCTGGTGAAGCTCGACAGCGCCGCGATACGGTAGGGCACGTGCTTCTTGCCGATCGTCCTCAGGGCGAAGAAATCGTAGAATGTCAGGGTGCAGAAGGCGCTGACCACGCATAGCGCGGCCAAAACGATGTGGTGGGGCGGGATGTCGGTCAGCGCCACCAGCATGACGCCGGTGTCGATACCCTTCAGAGTGCGAACGAGCGTCGTGATCGCGAAAGCGATGATGACGAGGCTGGCGGCAATCCCGACCCGTTTCCAGCCTATCCGTTCCTTGAAGCCATGCCGCAGCATGGCCAACAGCCGAACCATTCGTCCTCCCGGCAGGGCCGCAACGGCGTTGCCGGCCTCCTGAAGCGATCACGGGCATTTGGCCCCGATCGCCCTGTAAGTCAGACACATACGGCAAAAAACGTCGTTTGTGCAGGCCTTGACAAAGCGACGGACTGTCGCGCATCCGCCCCGGCCATGCCCTTAGATAGGCAGGCTATTTGCTCGAATCGAGGCGGGGAATAGGGAGCCAAAGCTCGCGGCGGCCTTTTTCGATGCCCAAAATAGCTAACTGAGGAGCTTCCGATGTCTTCGGCTGTTTTCGAAACCATACGGTTGCTGGAAAGCGCCCGATTGCATTTCTTTATTGAAAGAACTCGACCCAACTCGATCCGGCTATCGGTCACGATGGTCGGTGAGCGAGTTGAGATCGATATTTTTGAAGATAACCATCTGGAGATCAGCCGGTTTCGCGGCGATGAGAAGGTTGAGGGCGGCGAAGAACTTTTGTTACGCCTGCTGAAGTCGGAATAGATTTGGGATGTTCCGTCGCGGCGCGTTCGCAGGCGACTGAAAGGAACCGGCAGAGCCGTCCCAAAGCCGGTTTATTGCCGCAAATTCACATAACTTCCATCTCGCGATCGACCGCGGATCGTGTAGAAAAGGTGACAGAATTGCGGGGCAGGGAACTCGAAACAGGAATGAAACAGGAAATTGACACCGCCGTTGCAGGTGTGATTGCGGAACAGGCAACCGCGTTGCCGCTTCCGCTCGGCGCCAGCGAACGGCTGATCAATTGGCGATATGTCGCGGCCGTCGGCACCTACCACCTGCTGGCGCTCTTGGCATTCATGCCCTGGTTCTACAGCAAGGCCGGCGTCGTGCTTGCGGTTGTCGGCGTCTATGTCTACGGCGCCTGCGGGATGAACCTTTGCTACCATCGCCTGCTGACGCACCGCAGCTTCAAATGCCCGCTCTGGCTGGAGCATGCCTTTGCCGTCATCGCGGTCTGGTGTGTCGAGGATACGCCGGCGCGTTGGGTCGCGACGCATCGCCTGCATCATCATCGCTCCGACGAACGCCCGGATCCGCACAGCCCGCTGGTCAACTTCTTCTGGTCGCATATGGGTTGGCTGTTTCTGGAAAACACGGATCTTACCCGTCAGGCTGCCTATGACCGTTATGCGCGCGATATCCTCCGCGACAGCTTCTATCGCTGGATCGAACGCTATGTCGTGTGGATCACGCTCGCCCAGTCGGTGATTTATTTTGCGATCGGTTTTGTGATCGCGCTGGCCATTGGCGAGGCTCCAATGGAGGCCGTGCAATTCGCGGCGAGCATCTGGCTATGGGGTGTGATCGTGCGGACGGTGATCGTCTGGCACATCACCTGGAGCGTGAATTCGCTGGCCCACGTGTCCGGCTATCAGAATTACGATACCGGCGACCATAGTCGCAACAACGTGCTGGTGGCGATCCTGGCGAGCGGCGAGGGATGGCACAACAATCATCATTCGGAGCCGAGCTGCGCCTGCAATCAGCGGCACTGGTGGGAGATCGATCTGACGTATCTCCTGCTGCGCCTCTTCGTCGTCTTCGGATTGGCCTGGGACGTTCAGCTGCCGACGCGCTCGCCTGAAGCCTGACGGCTTTAAGCCTTGCGTAGCGCGAAATGAGCGCCGCAGAATGCCATCGCGGCACCGAGGCCAAGCGCGGCAAGGCTTGCGATGACGCCGCCGACCGTCGGAATCGGGCTTGGTCCGGAGGCGGCCTGGCCGGCGCCCACGAGTACCAGCACGCCGACCGCAATCAGGAAATACTGCATCCGCTGCGGAATTTGCCCGGATGCGGCGCTGTGCATCAGCGATGCCGTGAAATAACCGCCGGAAAAGCCGACGGTCGCAATCAGCCACCACGCCAGCGCGCTACCGGCCGGCATGAAGTTGCTTGCATCGGATCGCCACAGGCCGCCGAGGTCGAGCCCGAACCTTGCCCCCAGCATGTGCACGGCGAGCGCCAGCAGCACGCCCGAGACTGCAGCGGCAGCGAGGATCAGGCGGCTTGGAAATGAAGTCGTCTCAGGCATGCTGCGGTTGTAGAATAGGGCGAGCGATCGGTGCAAGCCGCGTCGCTGAGGAATCGTTGGAGGAAGTTTGCCATGGCGATCGGCCTTCTCGCGATTGTCGCTTCGGCGATATTTGCCGGCGCGGCGTTCTATATCAATTTCGCCGAGCAGCCGGCACGGCTCACGCTCGATGATCGTGCGCTGCTCGCCGAATGGAAGCCGTCCTACAAGCGCGGGGCGGCGATGCAGGCGCCGCTCGCGGTCTTCGGTTTCGTGTCGGGCGTGCTGGCGTGGTGGCAGATCGCCCATATCGGCTTTTTGATCGGGGCCATTCTGATCATTGCGCCATGGCCGTGGACGCTGATCGTCATCAAACCGATCAATGACGCGCTGCTCGCGATAGACCACGACAAGGCCGGCCCGCAGGCACGTGCGCTCATTGTCAAATGGGGCGCGATCCATGCCATGCGAACGGGGTTGGGTGGGCTCGCGACCGCGGCATTTTTCTGGGCATGTGTGTCGGTGCATTAGATGCTGGCTCTGCTAAATCTGCTAAAGAGCGACAATTCATCGCGCATCCCGTCAGATTCGTCCGACCAAGCCGGTCTGCGTTACGCCTACAAGGCCTCGCTGATCGGCTCAGCCCATCAGTTCGAATTAACGGAGCAGGGACTGTCGTGGCGCATCGGCAGCCGCGCCGGTCTCTGGGACTACACGGATATCGCGGCGGTACGGCTGTCCTATCGTCCGGTGTCGATGCAGGCGCGACGGTTTCGCGCCGATATCAAAAAGGCGGGCGGCGGACGCCTCGCCATTCTCTCGACCAGCTGGCAGACGGCGGCGCTGATGGCCCCGCAGGATCGCGACTACCGCGCCTTCGTCGTCGGATTGCACGCCCGCATGGCCAAGGCGGGAAGCCGGGCCGTTTTGAGCGGCGGCCTGCATCCGCGCCTCTATGCGGCGGCGATTATATGCGTGGCGCTGCTCGCCGTTGCGATGGCCGGGCTGTTGCTGCGGGCGGTTGTATCAGGCGAATGGGCCGGCGCGTTGTTTCTGGTCGGCTTTGCGGCGTTGTTCACGTGGCAGGTCGGCGGCTTCATTAGGCGCAACCGGCCGCTGGACTATACATTTGATGACTTGCCCAAGAATCTGCTGCCTTAGGCAACTCCTCTAGTGCCGCACCACCAGCACCGAGCATTTGGCGTAGCGAACGACATGGCCGGCATTGGAGCCGAGGAAATAGGTGCGCATGGCCGGCCGGTGCGAGGTCATGACGATCAGGTCGGCTTTGATGTTGGCGGCTTCTTCGAGGATCTCGTGATAGATGCCGCCCTGGCGCACGGCGGTCGAGATACGGCTCTTATCGATGCCGGACTCCTGCGCCACGATCGTGAGCGCTTCTTCGGAGGTCTGGCGCTGCTGAACGTCGAAATCGGCCGGCACATATTCGGCCAGCATCACCGGCGTCATCGGCAGGACATTGAGCAGCCTGACCTTGCCGCTCCAGGTCTGCGAGAGAGTTGCCGCCGTGGCGATGGCCGGCCGCGCCAGATCGGTGTCGGCGAGATCAAGCGGCACGAGAATGGAACTGAACATTGGCGCCTCCGTTGGATCGCTACAGCAAACCCTCCAGCTTCACCTTCTTGATGTGTTTTCTTAGGCTCGGAGGGCTATCCCTTTTGCAGCCGGGTTCTCTGCCCGGTTCGAAATCACCTTATCATGTTTCCGAGGTGACCGGCCTTGGCCATTAGTCACTGGATGTTTGCTTGAGTAGCTTGGGGTTGACGAGCAGCTCGAGGCGGCCGCGCCGCAAGCCGACATCGGTCCAGTCGTCGATATCGAAATCGAAAACGGCCAGTCCCGCCGTCGGCAGGTTGTCGGCCAAGGCGGCGCGTCCTGCGCCATCACCGCTGCCCGCCAGCGCAATCGCAAGCTCGTGCATTCCGGGATTGTGCCCCACAAGCATCAGCCGCTTCGGATCGGCGACGGAGGCGTGGTGGATGATCTCAAGCAGTTGGGAGACGTCGGCGCCGTAAAGTTCGGGAACAAGCTCGACCTGGGGCGCCGGCACGAGTTCCTTCATCGCTTCCCAGGCGATCTCCCAGGTTTGAAGCGCCCGCACCGCGTGCGAAACCAGCACGTGGCTCGGGAACGGTGGATTGTGGCGAATCCAGCCGCCAATCCCGGCCGCATCGTGGCGGCCGCGATCATCGAGCCGGCGGTCTTCGTCGCGACCGCTGGGCGAGTCATTTTCGGTCTTGGCATGCCGAAGAAGCATCAAACGGCGCATGACGGATTCCGATTCGATTTTGAGCCCACAAATTAATCTACTGTGTTGCGGAAAAGGACAAGGTGACAACCGTCACATCGGTCCGTAAGAAAACGGTATGAGCGATATCCACACAGGCGAGACCGGCGTCGGCGACGCCAGCCGCGCGCGGCTGACTTTCGATCTGGATGCGGACATTTGCGTGATCGGCGGAGGGCTTGCCGGCCTGACGGTCGCGCTGGAGGCCGCGCGCCTTGGCGCCAGCGTCGTCGTGCTGGAAGGCCGCCACATCGGCTGGGGCGCCTCCGGCGGCCTGCTCGGCACCGTCATGCCGGGCTATGATCTTGCGCTCAAGGACCTGATCGCGCGCATCGGCATCGAGGATGCCAAAGAACTTTGGGAGTTGTCGAAGCAGGGCGCCGAATATGTCCGCGCGCAAGCCACCGAAGCCTCGATGCCGGGGATCGCCGTCACCGAGGGCGCGCTCGAAGTTTCCAATGTCGACGCCGGCGATCGCCTGATCAGCGAATTGCAAATGCTGAGCGAGGATTTCGACACGCAAGTCGAGGGATGGCAAGTCGATCAGGTTCGCGCGCATCTCAAGACCGGCCGCTATTTCCACGGCGTCTATTTCCCTGGCGCATTCCAGGTCGATGGCCGCAAATATGTCCATGCTTTGGCGGCGCTGGCGAAGCGGGCGGGCGCACGGATTTTCGAGGATACCCCGGTGGTGGGCATCGACGCCTCCGGCATCCGCAAGCGCATCGTCACGCCATCGGCGAGGCTTCGCGCTTCGCATATCGTTCTCGCCGGCAACGTTCATCTCGGCGCGCCATCTCGGCGCCTGTCGGAGACGTTGTTGCCGGTCTGGCGCTACGCCGCCGTCACCGAGCCGCTCGGCGAGCGCCTTGGCGAGGCGATCGCGTTCAAGGGATCGGTGATCGATACCGACCGCGTCGACCAATTCCGGGTCGTCGACGGCAATCGTTTGATGTGGGCGAGCTTTGAGACCACCTGGGATGCCCGCCCTCAGCGCTTTGCACCGGGCATCGCGCGGCGTATCCGGAAGATTTTCCCGCAACTGGGGCAGGTACAAATCTCTGACGTGTGGGGCGGTGCCGTCGGCCAGACCGTGCACGGCATGCCGCAGATCGGCCAATTGCGCAAAGGCCTCTGGGTGGCAAGCGGCTTCGGCCGGCAGGGGTTGAGTACGACCGCGATGGCGGGACAGTTGATCGTCCGCAGCATCCTCTGGGGCGACGAACGCTGGCGGCTGTTTTCGCCGTTCGAACTGGTATGGGCGGGCGGCACGACGGGGCGGGTCGCCGGACACCTGATCGGGATGTGGTCGCGCGGCAGTTCGGCAGCCGCGGGCACATTGGCGCGCTACCGCGAGCGGCTGCGCGAACAAGAGCGCAAGCGCGAGGCACGATTGGCGGAAGCGAATCGCTTGGCCGGAACAAGGCCGCTGCGGCCCCGCGCGCTGCCCGACAGGCCGCAGCGCGTCGACCGTCCGCCCCCGGAACATCCGGAGCCGTCGGTGGTAGCCGGCCCCGGCGAGAGAGGCTCCTGAGACCACCTTTTTTGTGGCAGCCTCGCAGGAAAGTGAGAAATTGTCCGCCTGACGGGTGTAACTTTCGCCGCCACGGGCCGTATTTCAAGGCGAGCCAATACTCCCCCTCGCACGGAGATTTCAGATGATCGATCGCCGTATTCTGCTTGCGACCACTGCCGGTCTGTTTGGCCTTGCGGCCCTGCGCTGGCTGCGCGGTGAACCCGCGCACGCCGCGGAAAAGTTTGAGGTCGAGAAGACCGACGACGAATGGCGCGCCCAGCTCACGCCGCAGCAATACGAAATCCTGCGCAAGGAAGGCACCGAGCGCCCCTATACCAGCCCGCTGCTCAAGGAGCATCGCAAAGGCATCTTTGCCTGTGCCGGCTGCGACCTGCCGCTGTTCTCGTCGGAGACCAAATTCGAGAGCGGCACCGGCTGGCCGAGCTTCTACCAGCCGCTTCAAAATGCCGTGGGTAAGCGGGAAGACCGCACCTTCGGCATGCTGCGCTCCGAGATTCATTGCCGCCGTTGCGGCGGTCATCTCGGCCACGTCTTCGACGACGGTCCGAAGCCGACCGGCTTGCGCTACTGCATGGACGGTTTTGCGCTTCAATTCCACCCGGGCACACCGACCGCGAGCTAAGCTTTCGGTCCACTTCGCGGAACTTTGCTCCCGGCAATTGTTGCCCGCCCGGCAAATGTGCCCCGGTCTTTGGACCGGGGTTTTTCATTTAAGTGCTTGAAATAACTTAAGCCGCGCCTTTGGCACGGCGATTGCGATGTCTCCTTCGACGCTGGTCATGCGTGGGCAAATGGTCCCGCGGCCTTCGAACCGAATGTGGAGACAACGTTATGGGTATCTTCGACGCGCTTAACACGGCGGTGAGCGGCCTTCAGGCTCAATCCTTCGCGCTGCAAAACATATCGGGCAACATCGCGAACGCCTCGACCGTCGGCTACAAGGGCATCGACACTGCCTTCGAGGACCTAATCCCGGACGCGCTGAACCCCCAATCGCAGGTGGCCGGCGGCGTGATCGCGCAGGCGCAGCAGACTATCACGACCCAGGGCACGGTCTCGGCTTCGACGATCGCAACCAACATCGCGATCAACGGCGACGGCTTCTTCGACGTGCAACAGCCGACCGGCACGACCGACGGCAACCCGAACTTCAACGGCGTCGTCGACTATACGCGCGCCGGCGACTTCCAGGTCAATGCCCAGGGCTTCCTGGTCAACAGCGCCGGCTACTACCTGATGGGTACGGCAGTCGATCCGAAAACCGGCAATCCGCTCGGCAGCGTGCCGACTGTTCTGCAATTCGACAACAACTTCGTTCCGGCGCAGGCGACGACGGCGATTCAATACGCCGCGAACCTGCCAACGGTGCCCGTGACGGAGGCAAGTCCGAATGCCCCCACCGGGTCGATCACCGCCGCGGGCGGACTCAACCAGGCCGATTTCGGCGCCAATAATCCGGTCGTGGCGGGAACACCGGCGCAGCCTTTCGTCAACGCGTCCGTCGTGGGCAACGCCGCCTTGAACAATGGCTCGCCTGCGGCAGCGATCACCAGCGGCACGTTATTGAGTAACTTGAGCACGCCCGTAACCAGCTCCGACACGATTACCGTCGATGGCGTGAGCATTACTTTTGCGAGCACTGCGACTCCGGCTCCGACGCCGACCCTCAACACCTCGACGACCCCGCCATCAATCGCTCTCGGCATCGGCAACACGGTCGGAGATCTTCTCAAGGCTGTCGACTTGGCCACCGGCAACACCACCAACCCCAGCAGCGTCACGGGCGGCGAAGTCACGCTGAATTCGGGTATAGCTGTCAATTCGACGACGCAGTTAGCTAACGGTCTTGACGTCACCACCGACTCCGGCAGCGTCTTCAAAGCGCTCGGTTTCACAAACACCAGCAGTGGTCTTCCGGCGGCGACGCCGACCGGCGGCGGTCAAGTCGGAACCGGCTTCGTCGTCGGCTCCGACACCACGACCTTCGACAATGAAAGTATCAGTGGCGGTGCCATCACCGTCTTCAACTCGGCCGGCACGCCGGTCAACGTTCAGCTCCGATGGGCCATGACGGCCCCAGGCACCTGGAATCTATTTTATCAGAGTGACTCGAACGCTACCGGTTCGCAGACCGCCTGGACCAATGTCGGTCAGAACTTCACCTTCAACTCCAACGGCGATCTGGTCAGTCCCGCAGGCGGCGGCATCACCATCCCGGGCCTCACCGTCAACGGTCAATCCGTTGGTAACGTTTCGCTCAACTTCGCTTCCGGCGCGCTGACGCAATTTGCCTCCACCACCGGCGCCGCGACCGTCGGGCAGATTACGCAGAACGGCTTTGCCGCCGGCCAGCTCCAGTCGGTCGCCATCAACAACAGCGGTACGGTTGTCGGCACGTTCTCCAACGGTCAGAACATCGACCTTGCCGATATCACGTTGTCGCACTTCAACGGCACGAATTACCTGCAAGCCCTCGACGGCCAGGCCTATGCGGCCACCGAGCAGTCCGGCGCGGCGATCCAGGGCGCGTCCGGAACGATCGCGGGTTCGTCGCTCGAAGGCTCCAACACCGATATCGCCGATGAGTTCACGAAACTGATCGTGACGCAGCAGGCTTATTCGGCCAACACCAAGGTGATCACCACCGCCAACGACATGGTTGAGAGTTTGCTGAACGTGTTGCGTTGATCGTTATCTACGTAATTTGATTCAAGGCGGGCGATAAAGATGGGTTTGAGTTCAGCCCTTGCTACTGCGATGAGCGGCCTGCGCGCAAACCAGGCCGCGCTCGCGATCACGTCGGGCAATATCGCCAACGCCCAGACGCCGGGCTTTATCGCCGAGACGGCCAATCAGACCGAACTGTCCGCCGGCACCGGCGGCACCACCGTTCAGGTGGCCGGCGCCAGCCGCGATCTCGATCTGTTTGTTCAGACTCAGTTGCGCACCGAGACCGGCGGCGCCGGCTTCGCCGACCAGACATCGAATATCCTCGGGCAGTTGCAAAGTCTCTATGGCACGCCGGGAGGAACCGGCACGCTGGAAAGTGCGCTCAACACTTTCACCACTGCGTTGCAGGGGTTGTCGACGAGTTCGAGCGGCTTGTCCGCGCAGACCACGGCGCTGGGCGCGGCCCAGACGCTGGCCCAGACGCTTAATTCAACATCCCAGGGCATCCAGACGCTGCGCTCGAATGTCGAACAGGATATCGGATCGTCCGTCACCCAGGCCAATACCGACCTCAACCAGATTGCTTCCATCAATCAACAATTGCAGGGATTGAGCGCGAGCGATCCTTCTGCCGCGACGTTGGAAGATCAGCGCGACGACGCCATCAACGATCTGTCGAGCCTGATGGACGTCAATGCCACCACCAACAGCGCCAACCAGACCAGCATCCTGACCAATACCGGCGTTCAGCTCGTCAGCGGCACGCAGGCCTCGCAATTCTCGTTCACGTCGGCGGGCACGCTGAGCCCGACCTCGCTCTATAGCTCCAATCCGGCTGACAACGGCGTGGGCTCGCTGACGGTGAAGCTGCCTAACGGCGCCAATATCGACGTGATCGCTAATAACGTGATCAGCTCCGGGCGGATTGCGGCCGACATCCAGTTGCGCGACCAGACCCTGGTGCAGGCGCAGAACCAGGTCGATCAGCTCGCGGCGACGCTCTCCAGTTCGCTTTCCGACATCACCACGCAGGGCACGCCGGTTACCCCGTCCGCGTCAACGTCCGGATTCGGCGTCGATCTGAGCAACGTGCAACCCGGCAACACGATCAACCTGACCTACACCAACGCGTCCGGCGTCCAGCAGCAGGTGCAGATCGTTGCCGTCGACGATCCAAAAGCGCTGCCGCTGCCGAGCCCGGCGGGCGCCAGTCCGCAGGTGATCGGGATTGACTTCTCGGGGGTTACTTCCACCAGCGGCATCGGCTCGGTGGTGTCGCAGTTGAACGCGGCGCTCGGCCAGACTCATTTGCAATTCTCGACCCCGGCGAGTCCGGCCGGCAACGAAACACTGCAGGTCGCCACCAACCCGGCCGACAATGTCACCGTGAATTCGGTCTCGACCACGACCACGGTCACGGGGCTGACCAGCGGCAATCCGCAGCTGCCATTCTTCTCCGACGCGGGCTCACCGTACACCGGCGCGATCACCGGCAGCGGTTCGGAAATGACGGGCCTTGCGGAGCGCATCGAAGTCAATCCCGCGCTGCTTGCCAACCCTGCGGACGTGAACGTCTTCAGCACCAACCCGCCGACGGCGGCCGGTGACACCACGCGCCCCAACTTCCTTTTTTCGCAGCTGACCTCGGCCACGTTCACTTATTCGCCGAGTACCGGCCTCGGTTCGGCGACCGCGCCGTTCACCGGTACGATCAGCAATTATTTGCAGCAGTTTTTGAGTCAGCAGGCCAATACAGCGTCCTCGGCGACGCAATTGCAGCAGGGCCAGAGCGTGGTCGTCAGCACGTTGCAGCAAAAGTTCAATTCCACTTCCGAGGTCAGCATCGACAACGAGATGTCGAACCTGATTGCGCTGCAAAATTCCTATGCCGCCAACGCGCATGTGATGACCGTCGTTCAAACCATGATGCAAACCCTGTTGCAGGCCCAAACGTAAGGCGATCCAATGGCGATCAATAGTGTCAGTTTTAGTGGTTCGCTGTTCGGCCAGGCGGTGCTGAACCTCAACAACCAGCTCACCAACCTGTCGACCCAACTGGCGACCGGCGAGAAATCGACGACCTATGCCGGCATGGGCATCAACGAAGGCTTTGCGATCGCGGCGCGGCAGCAGCTCTCGAGCATTTCCGCTTTCAGCGACACCCAGACCAACATCAACACCACCATCGGCGCCGAAAATACCGCATTGCAGTCAATATCGAGCATCGCGACCTCGGTTCAGGGCGATGCGTCGACGACGCCGCAGACCCTCAACAGCACCGGACAGACCATCGGTCAGGCAAATGCGCAGAGCCAACTTGTCTCGCTGGTGGGAATTCTTAACACCCAGGTCGGTGACCGCTACATCTTTTCCGGTAGCGCCATCAGCACGCCGTCTGTTGCTTCTGTAAGTGATATTCTGAACGGCAACGGCACCCAGGCCGGGTTAACGCAGGTGATCGCCCAGCGGGCTCAGGCCGACGGCACCACGGGCCTCGGTCGCCTGGTGATTTCGACGCCGACCACGACGGGTACCGCGCCCGTGACAACCTCATTTGCGGTTTCCGAAGATTCCGCCGGCTCGCCGTTTGGCCTGAAGCTGAGCACGGTGCAGTCGACGCTGACCGGCGCGACGGTGACGGGGCCGTCCGGTTCGCCGGCGTCGGTGTCGTTCAGTTTTGGCGCGACCAATCCCAATCCCGGCGATCAGGTCACCCTCAACTTCAATCTTCCGGATGGCACCACGTCTTCGGTTACGTTGACGGCGTCGAGCGCGAACCCCCCTCCGACCGGCACTTTCGCGATTGGTTCGACGCCCGCCGCAACCGCCGCCAACCTGAACGCTGCGTTGAACACATCGATCGGGACGCTGGCGAATACCACGCTGGTCGCGGCTTCCGCCGTCGCGGCGGGAAATGACTTCTTCGATCCTTCGAGTTCGGCAACGGGGACGGTGGCCGACAATCAGGCCGGCGCGGCGATCACCGCGGCGACCTCCTTGTCGGGTACAAGCGGGAACGCACTCACGACCAGCTTCCAAAGTGGGGACACTATTACGGTCAACGGTACGGCCATTAGTTTTTCGGCGACCGCTCCCACCAGCACATCCGGCAGCCCCTACGTCATCAACACCACGACCGGCACGGTCGGCAACCTGCTTTCGGCGATCGACTCGATCACAGGCACCACGACGCCTTCGAGCGTCGATGGCGGCGCCGTCACGATCAATACCCCGAGCGCTGCGAGCTTTTCGATTTCCGCGTCGTCCTCGGATCCCAACTACGCGAACGAGCAAGGCGCGCTGGCGGCTTTGGGCTTTGGTTCGTCGAATACCAATGTCAGCACCACAGCCGGCGGAACGACCATCACCGCGCCGCAGCCGCCGCTGCGCGTCTCGACCGCGGGCTCGGTGACCGGAGCAGCCGCAGTCGACCAGGAGACGACGCCGCAAGCGATCGCAAGCAGCACGGCGCTGTCGGGCGCCGCGGGCTCGGCTTCGCTCCCGGCAGGATTCCAGAACGGCGACGCCATCAGCGTCAACGGCAAGGCGATTACATTCTCGACGTCGTCGCCCACCTCGTTGACGGGGCCGACCTACAACATCGACCCGACCACAGGCACGGTCGGAAACCTGCTTTCGGCGATCGACTCGATCACGGGCGGTACTGCGTCGATCAAAGGCGGCGCCATCACGATCAATACTCCGAATGCCGCCAGTTTTTCGATCTCGGCTTTGGCCTCGGACCCGACCGCGCAGGCTGCACTCGCGTCATTGGGCTTCTCGCAGGCCGCCGGCACCGCGACCAACACCGGCGGCAGCGGCTCGGTGACGGGAGCGGCCGCAGTCGACCAGGAGACGACGCCGCAGCCGATCGCCAGTTCGACGGCGCTGTCGGGAGCTGCGGGCTCAGCCTCGCTCTCGACCGGCTTTGCCGACGGCGACGCCATCACCGTCAACGGCACGACCATTACGTTTTCAAATGCGCCCAACTCGCTGACCGGTCCGACCTTTAATATCAACCCCGCCACCAGTACGGTCGGCAACCTGCTTTCGGCAATCGACTCGATCACGGGCACCACGACGCCGTCCTCGATCACCGGCGGCGCCGTCTCGATCAATACTCCAAGTGTCGCCAACTTTTCGATCACCGCCTCGTCCTCGGACCCGAACGCGCAGGCCGCGCTCGCGGCGTTGGGCTTCTCGCCAGGTAGCACCACGATCGCCGCCACAGGCGGCACCAACATCACGGCAAACGCGACGACGCTGGTCAACGGCTCGGCCAATACGGTTGCCTGGTACACCGGAAACAACTCGGCGGACCCGCGCGCATCGGCCAACGCGCTGGTCGATTCAGGAATTTCGGTCAACTACGGCATTCAGGCCAATGAGCAGGCCATCCGCCAGCAGCTCGAGGGCATTGCGGTATACGCTGCCGTGACGGAGTCCCCGACCGGGGCCAACTCAGCCGCGCAAGCCGCGGCGCTGAGTACGCGTGTCGCCACCAACCTGACGTCCCAGCCTGGCCAACAGCAGATCTCGGATATCCAGACCGATCTAGCCAATGCCCAAACCACGATTCAGGCCGCGAGCGCCCGGCAAACCCAGAGCCAGAGCATCTTGCAGAATATGATCGACTCCACGGAAACCGTCTCGACGGAGCAGGTGGCCAGCCAGATTCTGGCGATTCAGTCGTCCTTGAGCGCCTCCTACCAGACCACCTCCATGCTTTCCCAGCTCACGCTGACCAAGTTCCTTTCGGGAGGCCTGTAAGCTTTTGGAGCGCGCCGGGGCGAAGCCGGCGCCTGATCGCACGGTGCGGAATAAAGCTTTCGTTAACCATAGCTGTTTACTTCTCTTAACGCGGGTTAACGCCGCATTAGCGGCCGTTTGCGCTCTCTCACAGTACCCCGAAGTTCGCATTAGGGGGTGCCGCGATAGTTTGCGAACTCAGGAATCGGAACTCTAGTCGATGCTGCACGGTGGCGTTCAATTCCAGGTGCCGGAGACGAAAGCCACTGCGGAGCGGTCGCGGTCGGCCTTGGCCATGGCCGAACTGTTCACCCCGCTCGATCAGCTATTGGCTGGCGGCGGCGACTCCCGCCTGGCGCTCAATCCTGCAAGCGGCTTGAACGAATATGGCTGTCAGCCATCGCCTTGCCCGGATACGCTGAGCTTTTCCTCCAGCACGGCGACCTCGATTTCAGAGCGCGCTTTTGAGCGCGCGGAAGCCGCGCGCGACGCGCTGATGCGCTCGGCGATCGAAGTCGGGATCGATGCTGCCTTCGATGCGCGCGTCGAGGCGATGCGGGACGAATTGAGAGCCCATCTTGGGCTCACGCCCGATCTTGCCGACGTTGTGTTTTCTCCGTCCGGCACGGATTCGCAACTTCAGGCGCTGTTTCTGGCACGCGCGCTGCTCGGGCCCGAACTTGTCACGGTGGTTGTCGCGGCCGATCAGACCGGCAGCGGAACCGTCAACACGGCGCGCGGCTGCCACTTCAGTGTCGCAACGGCAAATGGCGGCCGGGTTCAAAAGGGCGAACCGATTGCGGGCCTGGCCGGCGCCTTGACGAGCCTTGCGCTCCCGCTGTTCGACGAGGCCGGAGAGACCCGCTCGCCGGCCGCAAACGATTCAATGATTTTTGACACCGTCGGGCGCCTCGTTGCCGGCGGCGGCAAGGTTCTGCTCCAGGTCATGGACTCCTCGAAATTTGGCTGGCGGGCGCCGAGCGATGCGTGCCTCGAAGCCATCACGACACGCTGGCCCGATGACGTCCAGGTCGTCGTCGATGCCTGCCAGATGCGCCTGGGCCGCCCGCGCTTACGAAAATATCTCGCGCGCGGCTACATGGTGCTCATCACGGGGTCGAAGTTTTTCACAGGTCCCCCCTTCAGCGGCGCGCTGCTGGTGCCGGGCGAGTTCGCGCCGCCTCTCAATGCGACCGGCGCCATTCCGCCGGGGCTTCTCGAATATGTCAGTTGCAGCGACTGGCCGCAGGCCTGGCCGCTTCTGCGCACGCGCTTTCCGGTCAGGACGAATTTCGGCCAATGGCTGCGCTGGGAAGCCGCGTGTGAGGAGATCGGCGCCTATTACCGCGTGCCGGATTCCTTTCGCAAAGCTGCGCTGACCACGTTCGGCCGGGCGGTTGAAGGTCTGATCGCGGCGTCTCCCTCACTCGAGATGTTGCCCTGGCAAGAGCGGCCGCTCGATGCCACGGACGAAGAACTGGCGCAGCGAACGATCTTTTCCTTCATGATCCGGCATGGCGGCCGCCTTCGCTCTCTTTCCGAGTGCCGGACGCTGTATCGCGTGCTGGCCGGTCATGCGGTGTCCGGTGATTTGAAGCCGGCGGCGCAAGCCTGTCTCATCGGCCAGCCGGTCGCGCTCGGCCGCGATCCGTCGCCGCCGGCCGCACTTCGGATCAGCGCCGGCGCACGCCTGGTCTCGGAGGCGTGGTCGTCCGATGCGAAGACGGCTGAGCGTAATCTGCAACGTGCCATCGACGATGCCGGCACCGCGATCGCCAATCTCGAAACCTTGCTTATGGAAATAGCTCATGAATCGTGACACTGCCGCGGCCGAGCTCGCGCGTTATCCGAGCGCTGAGCGGATCGGCTTTGCCAAGTTGACGAAGATGGCGTTCGAGGGCGTCGATCTTCGCCCATTGCGCGACCAGTTGGTCGGCAGGTTGGCCAACGGGACGGCCAGCGCAGGCGAGGGCCTCGATCTGTCGCTGGTCGCGCAGCTCCTGGGTGACAAACAGGCGGGAATGGCGATCCAGGCGGAGGTTCTCGCCTTTCATCAGCTGTACCGGTCACCTTGTTCGTCGGAAAAGCCGAAATTGCGGGTGCTGGCGCTCGCGGCTGCGATCGACATGGGCGGCAACACCCCGATCGAATTCCTGCTCGAAAATTCCGGCATCGAACTCCAGACGCTTTATGTCGTATCCGGCGTCGATTTGCCGATGCCGCTTCCCGAGCATGACGTGGCGATCGTGATCGCCTCCGACTCGGAAGAATGCATCGAGGCGCTGCGCAAGATTGACGCCATGGCCTCGCGCTGGCCGCGGCCGCTGCTCAATCCGCCGCGATGTGTGCGCCATCTCGATCGTGACAAGCTGCACGGCCTGTTGCGCGGCGTCAGCCGGCTCGAAATTCCCGCAACGTTTTCGGTGACGCGCGCGGAAATATCATCGATGGCGCAGTCGGGATCGGATATCTCTGCGCTGGCGGCGCAATTGAAATTCCCGATCATCATGCGGCCGCGCGGCACGCATGCCGGCGTGGGCCTCGTCAGGCTCGACGATACGGCTGCGATCACGCGATACCTTGCCGAACGCTCCGAGCAGGCGTTCTTCGTCTCCCGCTTTGTCGATTATGCGAGCCCTGACGGCCTGTTTCGCAAATACCGGATCGTATTCATCGGCGGCAAACCCTATGCCTGCCATATGGCGATCGCCGACCGCTGGGACATCTGGTATCTCAATGCGGGCATGGCGTTCAGCGCGGAGAAGCGGGGCGAGGAAGAGCGCTTCATGCGCGACTTCGACCAAGACTTTGCGCGCCGTCACCACGGCGCATTGGCGGCGGTCGCGAGCCGCGTCGGGCTGGATTATTTCACGATCGACTGCGCGGAAAACAAGAACAGCGAACTCCTGATCTTTGAAGCCGACAACACGGCGGTCGTCCACAATATGGATTCGCCTGAGGTATTTCCCTACAAGCCGCCGCAGATGCGCAAGATTTTCGACGCCTTCGCGGCGATGCTCCTTCGCGCCAGGGCGGATCGGGTTCAGGCGGCGTAACGGCCGGCGAGAGCTGCTTCTAGAGGTTTTTCGGGCGACGTGCGAACCGGTTTGCGCCAGGAAAACGCGTTCAAAAGGCACGAGTGCAAATTCGGCGCCAGCGCCATCAAGCTGGCGTGGCCGAAGCAGCGCCAACTACTGAACTGCAGGGCGCCGGCGCGAGCGGCACGGTCACGGGATTGTAAGAATACAGGCCGCGCATCTCGGCGCCTGCTCCGGGATTTGGGCCCCTTTCCGTGGCGCCTTGAACCTCGTCAACCTGCTGGCGGGAAGCGAGCTGGACCCCGTTCGCGCGCTCCTTTCGCGCATTCTCGTAAATGCCAAACGCTTCCTCAAACGTGCCCGCGGCTGCGAACGCGCGCCCAAGCACCATCGCGTCCTCGATCGCGATGCAGGCGCCTTGACCCAGAAACGGCGTCATCGGATGCGCGGCATCCCCGAGCATGGTCACGCGTCCTTTGGTGTATTGCTGGAGCGGCTCGCGGTCACGAAGCCCCCATTTGAACAGCGTTCCCGGTGCAACCGCGTGTATCAGGTCCAACGCATCCTGATGAAAATCGCTGTGGAGGCGGACGCACTCGTCAATCGTGGCGGGAATCATCCATCCTTCCTCCTGCCACGTCGGCTCGCGGGCGAAGCAAACGACGTTCATCATGGTTCGGTTTCGCAACGGGTAATGCAGCAGGTTCCGGTTGACGCCAACAAACATGGCGTAAGGAATCTTCTTGATGCCGGCTGGCACACGCGCCATCGGCAAAAGCGCACGAAACGCGACCTGGCCGGTGTAGTTGACGACTTCATCTCCGAACAGACAGGCCCGCACCCTGGAGGCGCCGCCGTCACAGCCTATCAAGATATCGCTTGTGCATGTCTTTCCATCAGCAAACGTCACGACGACGTGGTTGTGATCCTGCTTTAACGTCTCAAAGCGGTGATTGAGGAGGATGCAGTCGGGATCGTTGCGAAGGATGGCGGCGGCAAGTGCCGCATGAAGATCCGCGCGATGAACTTGATGATAGGGAGCGCCGAAACGCTCGAAGTAATCCGCTCCCGTCCACCTGGTGCTGATCACGGCGCCCGTCTGGGAATGGCGCATGAGATATCTCTCTGTGGGGCCGGCGTCTCTCGTCACCCGTTCGCCAACTCCCAGAAAGTTGAGCGCGTGCATCGCATTCGGCGAGATAGCCACACCCGCACCGATCTCGCGAAGTTCTCGCGCCTGCTCAAACACCGAAACACGCCAGCCGAAATGCTGCAGTGAGAGTGCGGCGCTCAGGCCGCCGATACCGCCCCCGATGATCGCTATGCGCGAGAGTTCCAAGCCAGTTGCTCCAGACGCTTGATCACTCCGGCTTCATGTTGGTGAGCCGGACCACCTGGCCCCATTTCCCGGTCTCCTCGCCAATGAGCTTTCCGAAATCGGCGGGCGAGCCCGCGAGCGCTATGCCGCCGCGGTCCGTAAGCCGCGCTTTCATTTTGGCATCCACGAGCGCTGCATTGATTTCCCCGTTGAGCCTGGCAATGATTTCCTCCGGCATGTTCCTCGGCGCACCGAGGCCGAACCAGGCGCTGACCTCGTAGCCCGGCACGAAATCGGCGACCGTGGGCACGTCCGGCAACTCGTCCGAGCGCGTGGTTGTGGTCACCGCCAACGCACGCGTATTCCCCGAGCGGACGTACTCGATCGATCCGGGTAAATTGTCGAACATGACCTGGACCTGCCCGGCAATGAGATCGGTCACCGCCGGCGCGGTGCCCCGATAGGGTATGTGCGCCATGTTGATTCCGGTCATCATCTTGAACAGCTCGCCTGACACATGTGTCGACGAGCCGACGCCGCCCGAAGCACAATTGACCTTGCCGGGATTGGCTTTGGTATATGCGATGAATTCTGGAACGGTCTTGGCGGGTACCGAGGGATTTACTTCCATGACATTGGGCACACGAATGATGCCCGCGACCGGCGCGATGTCGCGGATGAAATTGAAATTGAGCCTGTCGTAGAGCGTTGCGTTAATCGCGTTCGATATAGTGGCCAAAAAAAGCGTATAACCGTCTGCCGCGGCACGCACCGCGCCCTCGGTGGCGACATTGCTGCCGGCGCCAGGTCGATTTTCCACAATGAATGGTTGGCCGAGCCGCTCCGACAGCCATTGCCCTATCAGGCGTGCACAGATGTCGGTCGTACCACCCGCGGAGTAGCCGACGATGATCCGGACCGGCCGCGACGGATAGCTCTGCGCCCGCGCGATCCGTGATGCGGCCGGGAGCCCGGCGACGCCCGCGGCCAGTTGAAGAAATTGTCGGCGGTGGGGGAGTTTGATGGTGTCCTCCCAGGAATGTTCGCAGGGACCGCAAGAGGGCTGTGCTGGCTACATGGCGAGATGCGCAGCGTCGGATGCTGACCGCAGCATGCAAGGCAACCTCCAGGAAATCCAATACATAATTGATCTACTACTCCATGCTGAACCGGCATAAACTCCGGCGATGGATCTTCGGCATTTGCGAACATTCGTCACCGTTGCCGAGCAGGGGACTGTCTCGAAGGCCTCGCTACGCCTGCGGATCGCCCAGCCCGCGCTGTCCCGCCAAATCAAGGAGCTCGAGGGAGAGCTCGGGCTCAGGCTGTTCGACCGCGTTCGCCGCCGCCTGGTTCTGACCGGCGAGGGTGAGCAATTGCTCGGTGATTGCCGCGCCGTGTTCGGTGCAGTCGGCTCGTTGAGTGAGCGCGCCCGACGGCTGCGGCGAGCCGACACCGGCATCCTGAAGGTTGCGACCACACCACAAACGATGGAAGGCGTGTTTTCTGCATTCCTGCATCGATACGCCGAACAGCGGCCTAATGTGCAAGTCAAACTGATCGAAGCGGTGGGTCCAAGCCTGCTTGACACGCTGGAACGCGGCGACGTCCATCTCAGCATCTGCCTCATGCAGACGATACAGACCGACGATCACCCGTTCGACAGTTATCCGCTGCCTCCAATGGAGTTCTTTGCCGCCAGCCATATCTCGCTCGCGCTTGGAACCGCGGGAAATATCGACATAGCCGAACTTGCGCCTTACCCGCTCCTGCTGCTGGACTCCAGTTCCGTGATCCGCGGCACGTTCAATGCGGCCTGCCGCCTCGCGGGGCTGAAACCCAATATCTTCGTCGAGAGCAGGTCGCCGCAGGCGTTATTGGCGCTCGCAGAAGCCGGGCACGGCGTGGCGATTGTGCCCTCCGTGCTGCCGACACATCGCTATCGCCTCCGTGTCGCCCGCATCATGCACCGACGTAAGCCGTTGCGTGAGCCGTGGGCAGCTCTCTGGGACAAACGCCGCGCACTCCCGCCCTACGCCAGGGATTTTTGTGAGTCCCTCGCTGCGCACATCCGCGAGGTATTTCCGGTCTCGCAACCGGCCAAGCCGAAGCGCGGCGGCTCTGCAAAGCGAGTAACTGCACGACGCGAATAGTCACGACGGTCACGTGGCGGCGCCCTGAAACGGGACGTGCGAGAGGTTGTCTTGTTCGCGGTCAGGTATTGGCCCGTCGAAACAAAAATCAGCGCGCGCACTCACAAACAGGAATGTGCGCTTTCAGACTCATCGCTATGTCTAGTTGTGGACCCAAGCCGGAAATCCGCAGCCCCAGTTTATTTGTGAACAGCCCACTCGGGTCTGGACGGCGTGAGCTTCTGGATGATAACGATATCGTTTTAACAATAGAAATTATTCGGGGGCTCTATGAACGTCAAAATGTTTTTACCCGCCGTTGTGTTCGCAATGATACTTGTGGTGTTGCCGGTCAAAACTTTCGCGCAGGACGTTCAAGCGGCCACGGCTCAACCCAAGGCGCCTTATAGCCTGAAGTTGGCGCAAAATAGCGATTGTGACCAAGCCAGAAACAACGCCAATTCCTGCCGTTCCAGCTGGACAAATATTGGCGGCGGCACATCGGGCCAGGCGGGCGCCTTCTATCAATGCTGGAAGACCTACTGCACCCTGCTTCAAGCTCACGCGTGTAATACTCCATCGTATTGCTCGCAATGAAACGGCATCTGCTGCCGGCGCTGGCTGTCATAGCGGCGTTCATGGTGCCTCACTTCGCTTCCGCGAGCGATTGCAGCGAACAGGAGCTCAGCCGCCTCACATTTAGCTGCATGGGAGGAAACCTGAACGGTAACAACGCGGCTAGTTGTCGCGCAAAGGCGGAGCAGCAGTGTCGTAGTGGTGGGTCAGCTCAATCGCCGCAAACTTCAGGGGGCGATAGCCTGAAATGTTATGCCTCGAACTTCTCCTGCAGCAAAACTTCAGGAGGATGTTGCTTCAATACACACGACGCACGCTACCCCGGCAGCGGAGGCGTTTTCTGTTGCCCCGCGGGCACTCAATGCATTACCTCGGACGGACCGGACCGGGGGAAATGCCAGTAGAAACGCGTGTTGGCTTCAGGCGGCCTTCTTGGGCGACTGCAATAGCCGCAGGATGTCGGCTGCCGGTACCGGCCGGCTGAACAGGAAGCCCTGCATCTCCTTGCAGCCGAGCGCGCGAAGCGACTCCCGCTGCTCGGACGTCTCGACGCCTTCAGCCAGCGTCATCATGTTGCGCGCGGCCGCGATATTCACCACGGCCTGCACGATCGACGCACCGCCTCTCGTAGCGAGGTCATTGACGAAACAGCGATCGATCTTGATCTTGTCGCTGCAAATAGCTCAGCGACGAATAGCCGGTGCCGAAGTCGTCGAGTGCGATTTGCACGCCCAGCGCCCGAAGCTGATGCAATGCGGCCAGTGCTGCGTCATCGTCGCGAATGAGAACCGCTTCGGTGATTTCCAGCTCCAGCCGCCGCGGCGGAAGCTTTGAGGCCGCAAGCGCGCCTGCGATCTTCAACGCCAGTGTGCCGCTCTTGAATTGAACCGGCGACACGTTGACCGCCAGTTTGAACTCTCCCGGCCATGTCATGGCGTCCTTGCAGGCGGTATTGAGCACCCATTCGCCGAGTTCATTGATCAGGCCGGTCTCTTCGGCCACGGGAATGAAATCCACGGGCGAAATCATGCCGCGCTCGGGGTGCCTCCAGCGCACCAGCGCCTCGCAGCCGGCGATCCGGTTGTCCTCAAGGCTGACGAAGGGCTGGTAATAGACTTCGAATACGCTGTCTTGCAGAGCCTGGCGCATGTCCATATCGAGCATGCGCCGCGCCTTGACCCGCGCATCCATGGCCGGTTCGAAGAACCGCCAGGTCCGCCGGCCGGCCGCCTTCGCCGCATACATCGCAAGATCGGCATTCTTGAGAATCTGGTCGAGATCGGTGCCGTGGTGAGGCGCTACCGCGACGCCGACGCTGGCGTCCGTGGTCACCTGGTGACCCAGGCATTCGAAGGGCGTGCGAATGGCATCGAACACCCGCGTCACCAATCCGATGATTTCCGCCTGATTGCTGACCGCGGTTTGCATGATGGCAAATTCGTCGCCGCCGAGACGGGCGATGAATTCGTTCGGGCCGGCGTGACGGCAGAGGCTGGCGGCGACCGATTGGAGCAGTTCGTCGCCGGCCTGGTGCCCGAGCGTGTCGTTGACGCTCTTGAATTCGTCGATGTCGATATAAATCACCGCCAGTTGCTGGTTCGGTACGATGCGGGCGAGTTCTTCCCGAAGCCGTTCGTGAAACAGCGCTCGGTTCGGAAGATCGGTCAGCGCGTCGTGATGGGCTAGGTGCCTGATCTGCTCTTCGGCGCGCCGACGTTCGGTGATGTCCTCATGGGTTGCGACCCATCCGCCGCCGGCGACGGGCTTGTTGACGATCAGGATCGCCCGCCCATTGGGGGTCTTCGTTTGATGATGGCTGGTCTTTCCTTCCAGCATACTGCGGGAGAGGCTGCTGCAGTATACGTCGATGTCGCCGTCGAACGATCCGATCTGCTTGCGATGGCTGACGAGATCGCGAAGTGTGATGCCCGGTCTGACGATGTCCGGCGAAAGCCCGTACATCGCAATATAGCTCTGGTTGCAGACGATCAGCCGGCTTTCGGAATCGAACAGCAACAGGCCCTGCGTCATGTTGTTGATAGCGATGTCAAAGCGCACGTTTTGCGCCTGCAGGTCGCGCTCGCGCGCCTGCAATTCCGCCGAGCGTTTGGCGACGAGCCGCTCGAGATTGCGATTGACGGCGTCGATTTCCTCGATCATCAGCGAAATTGATCGATCCGTGCGGCGCCGGTCGCGATCAAACTCGTCATAGGCGCCGTCGATCAGTTCGACGAGCTTGTCGATGTCGACGGCGCCGGCAGCGTTGGTTGCCTTTGCGATCTGTTTGGCGATCAGGCGATGCACGGTGAGAGCTCCGCTCCGATCTCGGCAAATGAAGTGACGGTCATGGTCTGATTGTGGAGTTCGCAGATGCCGGATTTGGCATGCGGCGAAATCTCGCCGTAGGAATAGAAGCCGAGCCGCAGCGTGCCGTTTCCAAGCTCGGCGCCCGCGGCCTCCGTCTCGTCGGAGATGTGTTGTCCCATCACGAGCCTGCGGCCGATGCAACTGACCAGGATCGAAAACTGGTGATCGTCCTTCCGTGCCTTGAGGCCGGTTTGCGCCTGACGCGCGGCGTCGGCTGCGCCTTCCGCCAGCCGGTCGAAATTCCCGCGCATCAATTGCGCGGTCCAGCCTTGCGGAACGTCGCCGGCAAAGGTCATGGATCGCTTTTCGTGATCGACCGCGAGCACGGTTCGCACCACGGCTGAATCCGGGTGCTCCGCGTCATGAACCTGAATCGGGTACAACAGCGCCGAACCCGGCAAGCGTTTGGAGTCTTCAGGTCCGAGATAGCGCTCGTAGAGGTCCAGCGCAGGTTGGCCGTCGAGTTCGAACAGGACGTTTCCGGCCGATCGCGTCACTTGCCGGTGCGGGCCGAACAGGTCCCAGCCGCCGGCGCTGCCATGCCCGATCCTGACGGCCTTGCCGTAGAAGCCGATGCCGACCACCATGCGGCTTTGCGGCACACAATCGCCGCCGACCAGCGTTTCGTCGAAGTTGGTGCCGTCGCCCGCCATTCCGCCCGTCAGTGGAATGCCGGGGCCGATCGCGGAAACCAGTCCGTTGACGAGATCACTGCCGTTGACGTTCAAGCCGTCGGAAAGAAGGAACACGCCTGCCAGGTCGTCATCGCTCAACGCCTTCCCGATGGCGTCGCCGCAATCCCATGACTGCGAGTCGTCGGTGACGTGGCGGCTGACCAACCGCAGGGTTGTCGAATCGAACCGGATCGCAGCCGCGATGATACCGTCGTCGCTCACATCGCTGTTGTTGATCTGGCCGCCGGTGCTGCACCCGAGGATGTGGGCTCTCGGAAATATCTGCCGAAGTTCCTGATAGCGCTTGCCGCACGCCAGCACTTCACGCGCCCCGAAATAGAAGACAAGCGCGGTTTTCTCCGCCTGGCCGGCGGCTGGACTCCAGCCCGTCTGCGAGTCCCAGTTGATCTGCTGCGAGTACATGCTCTTTGCCGTTACCCGACGTCGGTTGTGTCGGTAGCCTACTACTCGCAGCCACCTGAACAGTTGGTTAGACCGACCGGCAATAAAGCGTGGGTGGGTACGATTTGATCTCTATGCTTGATGCACTGCTAACGTGATCACAGACTAAGCGGGCTTGCCGGAAAGCGGCCGTTAAATAATCGGGGTATGCCGGCAAACACCAGGCTTTCGCGTAGGTTTACGAACATGCGCGGCATCGCTCGCTGCGGTGTTGGATCTTTTACGGCATGCTGACGAGCGTCAGATCGATGAACCACGATTGCGGCGAGACAAATCCTTTGACCTTCGGACTCATCGCACGCGGATTGAGGTCGTGGACGATGTAAAGCCAGGGCGGATTGTCCACCAGCCGCTCGTGCGCTTTACGAAGCGCGGTTGAGATCACGGCCGGATCGTTAGCCTCGGCCAGCGTCGTCAATGCCTCGTCGAAAGTATCATCTTTCCATTGCTCGAAATTGAAGCCGTTCGGCGAAAAGTTGGCCGAAGAAAAATAGCGCGCCATGACGCCGACATCGGAGGAGGGCGAGGAGACATTGATCACCATGGCACCTTTCAGGTTCGGGCTGTCGGGCGTGGCCCGGCCCGCGTTGAGCAGAATCTGCCATTCAACAACGTCAAAAGTGACGTCGACGCCGCAGGCCTCTTTAAGATTCTGCTGAATGAATTCGTTCATCGGCAACGGCAACATCTGTCCCGAGCCGGAGGTCGAGATCATCGCCTTGAAGGCGAGCGGCTTGTCGGGCGTGAAGCCGGCCTCCGCGAGCAGCTTCTTGCCTTTGGCGGGATCGAATGTGTAGCGGTTTTCCGGCGATCCGAAATTCGGGTCGTTCGCCTTGAGCCAGCCCGCGGATGGTTCTGCCGTGCCGTTGAGCAGCGTCACCAGCCCTTCGCGATCGACGCAATAGTTCAGCGCCTGCCTCACGCGCACATCCCTAAACGGGCTAGCGGCCGCGCCAATGTTGTAGAACCACGGCCAGACATGCGGGTAGGAGCCGGTCGTGATGGTGAAACCGGCCGTTTTGAGCGAATCGATTCCGTCCGCCGGAGGCACCTCGATCCAGTCAACCTGGCCTGAGCGTAGCGCCGCCAATCTCGTATTGGCTTCAGGAATCGGCATCAGCACGACATGATCCAGCTTCGCCTTCTTCGCGGGATCCCAATAGCCGTCCCAGCGATCGAGATCGACTTCCTGGCGCGGCACGACCTTGGTGATGCGGAACGGTCCGGTGCCGGCGGCGGGCAGTGTTGCCACCTTGCTCCAGTCGTGCCCGGCTTTTTCGAACGAAGCGGGCGACGTGAAGAGAATGTAGACGGCCATGTAGGGGAAGTAGGACGCCGGCTTGGTCGTCGATATCGCGACCGTTGAGTCGTCGATCTTCCTGTAGGACGCGAGCAAAGGCGCGCGGGCGCGTGTGATCGCGGAGCCCGGCAGCTCATATTGCGGGCTGTCGTTCTTGAAGTAGCGATCGAGATTCCAGATCACCGCGTCGGCGTCGAAATCGGTGCCGTCATGAAACTTCACGCCACGGCGCAGATGAAAAATCCAGGTCTTGTTATCGTTGCTGGCCTGTTCCCATTTTTCGGCCAGCCCCGGCCGCAAGTCCGCCAGGCGATCCGTGCTCGATAAATCCCACAGCACCAGTCCTTCGAAGATGGGATAGCCGAGAAAGCGCATGCCCTCGAAACCATTATTGGGAAGGCCGGTCGTCGTCGGGATGTCGGAGGCGGTCATGGCGATACGTAGCGTGGTCTCGGCATTCGCCGGCTGCCAAAGAAGCGCCGTCAGGGCCAGGGCAGGGAAAATCCGGAAAAGACGCATAGGAGCCACCTGTTGTCACGAGAGCGTTACGCATCAGCAATGCAAGTTGCGGACCAGATAAACGACAGCTTGCGGCCGGCTCAGCGCGTGAGACCAGCCGAGTGAGCCCGAAAATGATAGCCTTCTCAGCGACAAAAAATGATTCGAAGGCGATGGCCGCGCGTTGCAAAAGTCGGCGAAACTTCGGTGCTGGAGTTTTGGCTTGTCTGCTCTATGGAAAAGCGCTTCTGCCAAGATACCGAACTTGTCGCGCTTGCAGCGGCAGGCGCTCAGTTCGTTCGAGCAGGGGCATCTCGACAAGGCAGAGAGGATGTGTGCCGCGATCCTGGAATATCGCGGCGACGATTTCGACGCGCTGCATCTGCTGGGATTCATCCGCCTGCAGCGTGGTCGTCACATCGAGGCGATCGGCATCCTGACAAAAGCTGTGAAGGCCGATGCCGGCTCGGTCGATGCGATGTCAAATCTCGGCCTCGCGCTCCAGAATGCAGGGCGCTTTGAAGAGGCCGTCGCGCAGTATCGCGATGCGTTGGCGTTGGCGCCGCGCCATTCTGAAATCCTCTACAATCTCGGCAACGCCTATCTCGCGCTCGATCGCATCATCGAGGCGCTCGCAAGCTATGACGAAGCGCTGGCGGTCAATCCCTCGCATGTCGGCGCGCGTGTCAATCGCGGCAACACGCTGTTGCGTTTCAACCGGCCCGCGGATGCGCTCGCGAGCTACGACGGTGCGCTCGCGCTGACGCCGGGCCATCCGCAAATCCTCACCAATCGCGGTCATGCGCTGCGACGGCTCGACCGGCCGCATGAGGCACTGGCCGATCTCGAGGCGGCGCTGACGAAAGCTCCCGAATTTCCCGAGGCTCAGTTCGAGCTGGCGTTGGCGCATCTCACGCTCGGCGATTTCGAGGCTGGCTGGAAGGCTTATGAATGGCGCTGGAAGACGGGCGCTTTTGCGAACAAACGGCGCTCGTTTCGGCAGCCGCTCTGGCTGGGCGACGTTTCGCTTATGGCCAAGACTATTCTGCTTCATGCCGAACAGGGATTCGGCGACACCATTCAGTTCATTCGCTATGCGCGGCTCGTTGCGGATCGCGGCGCGCGGGTGATTTGCGAAGTTCAGCCCGAGTTGGTGTCGCTGTTGTCACAACTCGAGGGCGTCGAGATCACCGCCAAGGGCGAAGCGCTTCCGCACTTCGATCTGCATTGTCCGTTGCTCTCACTTCCGTTGGCCTTCCGTACTGAGCTTTCGACCGTCCCGGCCGAGGTGCCCTATCTCGTCGCCCCCGCGGCGCGCCTCGCTTACTGGCGCGACCGCTTGCCGGCAGGGAAGCAGCGCGCCGGCTTCGTCTGGTCCGGCTCGAGCGCGCACAAGAACGATGCCAATCGCTCGATTCCGCTGGCGCGGCTTGCACCGTTCCTTGAAAGCCTGCCGCTCGCCTGCGTCAGTCTGCAAAGGGAAATGTGCGACGCCGACCGCGACACCTTGCGGCGCTTGCCGAACCTCAGCGATCCCGGTCCCAAACTTCGTGACTTCAGCGACACCGCCGCGGTCATTTCCCTGCTGGACGTCGTCGTTTCCGTCGACACGTCGGTGGCGCATCTCGCCGGCGCGATGGGCAAGCCGGTTGTGATTCTGCTGCCGCATGCGGCGGATTTTCGCTGGCTGCGCGCTTCGCCGGATACGCCCTGGTATCCGACCGCAAAGCTGGTGCGGCAGCCGGCTTTCGGGGATTGGGACAGCGTCATTGCCGGCCTCGCCGAAGAATTGCGCGGAATTATCGGCCCCGGATAGGGGAGGCTTGAGCCGTTAGGATTTCGTTAACCACGTCTGTTTACTGATTGGTGACGATTGCGGCGGGATCCCCCTGATGACCGAGCCAATTCACCTCGTGGTAACCACGCCCTGTTTCGGCGGCCAGGTCTCCACCCTCTATGTCAACTCGATCTTCGCGCTGCAGAGCGCCGTGCGGTCGCTGTCGAACCTGCGCCTCAAGGTCGAGTTGCGCGATGGCGATGCGCTGATCACGCGCGCGCGCGCCAACCTGATGACGGCGTTTCTCGATGATCCCACCGCGACGCATCTTCTGTTCGTGGACGCCGATATCGGCTTTTCGCCCGATCAGGTGTTTCGGCTGATCGAGTCCGGCGCGGATGTCGTGGCCGGCGTCTATCCGATCAAGCGTGTCAACTGGGAGAAAGCTAAGGCCGCCATCGAAGGCAGGCGGCCGAACGTGCCGGCCGCCGCGCTCGACTACGTGCTCGAAATCAACGATCCCGATCACGTCGCCGTCGCCAACGGTTTCACGCGGGTGCGCTACGCCGGGACCGGTTTTCTGATGATCCGCCGCCACGTGTTCGAGAAGATGTGCGCGCATCCTGCTTACGCGCCGCTGCAATTCCTTCGCGAACACTCGCACGACAAGCTTGCGGGAAGCCCGAACCGCTTCGCGTTGTTCGAATGCATGATTGATCCGGCGACCGGCACCTACCTCAGCGAGGATTTTGCCTTCTGCAAGCGCTGGACCGATATCGGCGGTGAAATCTGGGCCGATCTTCAGAGTCGACTCGATCATGTCGGCCCGTCGGTGTTCCGCGGCGAAGTCGCCTCGCAGTTTGCGAGCCCGGCGCAGGCGAGCGATGCGGCCTGAGCCGGAAGCAACATTTTCCAGCCGAACCGGCAGCCCCCGGCCGCGTTGCGCCGAGCGCATTGGGCTGGCCAGGCTCACGAGAGCAGCCGAAGCGGGGCACGATCTTCGTCCGCTGTGGCGGCGGCTGATCGCAAGACTGCTCGACGGCAGCATCGAAGCCGGCGAGGGGCTCGATCTTTCACTGATCGCGCAACTGTTGGGCGACAAGGAAGCAGGCCTTGCGATCCAGCAGGCCATACTCTCTTCGCATCAGTTGTTCCGCTCGCCCTGCGCGGTAAAGCCTCCGCGTTTGCGCGTTCTGGCGCTGGCGGCGGCCACCGACATGGGCAGCAATACGCCGATCGAATTCCTGCTGGAGAGCAGTGGAATCGAATTGACGACGCTCTACGTCTTGCCCGGTATCGACTGGCCCGACTGGCTGCCCGATCATGATGTGACGATGGTGATCGCCTCTGACTCCGAAGACTGCCGCGGCGCGCTGGACAAGATCGCCCACGCCATGACGCACTGGCCGCGGCCGCTGCTCAATTCGCCGCAATTGATCGGCAATCTCGATCGCGACAAGCTGCACGTCCTGCTTGATGGAATCGAGGGCCTTGAGATTCCGCCGACGGTGGGCGTGACGCGCGAACAGCTGATCATGCTTTCGCAATCGACATCAGCGCTTTCCGAACTATCTTCCGGCATTTGCTTTCCGATCATCGTCAGGCCGCGCGGATCGCATGCAGGCAAAGGCCTTGCGAAGCTCGACGATCGATCTGCAATCGCGCATTATCTCGGCGAGCATCCGCAAGACTCATTTTTTATTTCGCGCTTTGTCGATTACCGAAGTGACGATGGCTTGTTCCGCAAATATCGCATCGTTTTCATTGATCAAAAGCCCTACGCGTGTCATCTCGCGATATCAGATCGTTGGGACATCTGGTATCTCAATGCGAGAATGTCAGCGAGTGCAGACAAGCGTAGCGAGGAAGCAACGTTCATGCAGACGTTCGATTCCGCCTTTGCAGAGCGTCATCGCACAGCGCTTGCCGGTTTGTCGACGCGCATCGGGCTCGATTATTTCACCGTGGATTGCGCGGAGGCCAGGGATGGATCGCTGTTGATCTTCGAGGCCGACAACACGGCGATCGTCCACGACATGGATCCGCCCGACATCTTTCCGTACAAGGTGCCTCAAATGCGCAAGGTGTTCGATGCTTTCGCCGCGATGTTGCACCGTCGCTCGGGGCGTCCCTACGAGGCGGCTGCATGACCACGTCGTCGTCCGAGCGATCTTCGGCGATCGGGCCTAGCGAAACGCTCGACCCGCAGAATTGGGACGCGTTGCGCGAGCAAGGTCATCGCATGCTTGATGACATCATCGACGCCATCGCCAATATTCGCAAGCAACCGGTCTGGCGTCCGATTCCCGATGAGGTCCGCGCGCGGTTTCGCGCGGAGATTCCACGCGAGAGCGGTGATCTCGGCGAGATCTATCGCGAGTATTCCGATTTCATCGCGCCCTATGCGACCGGCAACGTTCATCCCGGCTTCATGGGATGGGTGCATGGCGGCGGCAATGTGGTCGGCGTGCTGGCGGAGATGCTGGCGGCCGGGCTCAATGCCAATCTCGGCGGCCGCGATCACATGCCGATTGAAGTCGAGCGCCAGATCACCGAATGGACGCGGAAGATGTTCGGCTTTCCGCCAACCGCGAGCGGCATCTTCGTCACGGGAACGTCGATGGCCAACCTGATGGCGGTGTGGGTCGCGCGAACGGCGGCGCTCGGACAGGGCGCGCGGCGGCATGGCCTCGGTGGCGAGGGAGCATTGCTCACGGCCTATACGTCGACAGCGGCACACGGCTGCATTTCCAAGGCGATGGATCTCGCGGGCTTCGGCACCGACGCGCTGCGGAGCATGCCGGTCGATCGCTCGCATCGCGTCGATCTGGAAGCGATGCGCACCCAGATCAAACGCGATCGTGAGATCGGCTTGCGGCCTTTCCTTGTGGTCGGCTCGGCCGGCACGGTCGACGCCGGCGCGATCGACGATCTTGCGGGCTTGAGCGCATTGTGCCGCGAGGAGCAACTCTGGTTTCACGTCGATGGCGCCTATGGCGCGTTCGGTGTGCTCTCGCCGGCGCTCGCGCCGCGCCTTGCCGGATTGGAAAATGCCGATTCCGTCGCGCTTGATTTCCACAAATGGGTGCAGGTGCCATATGACGCAGGCTTTTTGCTGGTTCGCGACAGCGCGCGTCATCTCGAAGCCTTTGCAGCTCCAGCGGTCTATCTGCGGCGCGAAACCCGCGGCCTTGCCGCGGGCTCGCCCTGGCCGTGCGATTTGGGTCCGGATCTGTCACGCGGATTCCGCGCGCTGAAGACCTGGTTCACGCTGAAAACGTTCGGCACCGACAAGCTCGGCGCGATGATCGAGCGCACCTGCGCGCTCGCGCGCTATTTAGAGGCGCGGGTGTCAGCCGAGCCGGGGCTGGAGCTATTGGCGCCGGCTCAACTCAATATCGTCTGCTTTCGTTATCGCAGCGAGGATGCCGATCGCCTCAACAGCGAGATCGTGGTGGACATCCAGGAATCCGGGATAGCGGCGCCGTCGACCACAATGCTGGACGGAAAACTCGCAATCCGCGCGGCGATCGTCAACCACCGCACCGATATGATCGATCTCGATGCGCTCGTCGCGGCCGTGCTTGAATTCGGCGCGAGGCGCTCGCCGGGCAACACGGTCATTCCCTGCGAAAGCGGGGAAGCCAGTATTCCAGAGCAGTCGAGATAACCGAGATGTCGCGGCGTACTGGATCGCCCGGTCGATCCGGGCGATGACCGAGGTGCTCAGGCCGCTTGCCTGGCCTGCTTGGCGCGGGCGTGCTCGAGAAGCTTCTTCTCGTAGGCCACGAGCTTTCGCGCTTCCTTCAGCGCCTGATACAGATCGCCGTTGAGGATGTTGATGTTGATGCCCTCGATGATCGGCCACATGCTGGGCGCCGTGGTGACGAGGTCGCGCAGCAGGTTGAAGTACGTGCCGTGATTGATCTGCGGTTCGGGGGAAATATACATCAACTGCACTGACAGATAGATGAGCTTGGCCGGCGTATCGGCGGTCTCGGGCGTCAGAATGTCCTTTTCCCGCAGGATCGGGATCTTTTCGCCGTCGATCAGCAGACGGGCGCGCTGATCGGTGTTGGTGATCACGCAGGATCCGATGATGATCCGCTCGTGTGGCTTGAGTTCGACTTTTAGCGCCATGCCTGTTCTCCGTTGCCGCCCGCCCTATGTCGGACGTGATGTTCGAATTTGCGCGATTTAACGCTCAGAACGTGGGCGACGGACTCCAACAATCGTAGCCAAATCGCAGTCTTCCCGAGTCGCTGTTAAGAATTCGTAAACGCGGTAGGTAGTGCAAAAATGTGTAGTGATTTCAAGGGGGCGAATGGTGAATCGATATGCTGAAGATTTGGTTTTTATTGTTTTTTTCAATGGCTTGGAAGAATTAGAAATACCCGATTCATGCTTTGTTAGAGGGCATGCTCGCACGTTGCCTAGGTAATCCGGCTTGAAAAGTCGGGTACTTGAGAAAACCAGAAAGGTAACAGCAATGTCCGGTATCGTTCTTTCGGCGTCAGTTCGCCAAAACCTCCTCTCCTTGCAGTCGACCGCCTCGTTGCTTGCAACGACGCAGAATGACCTTGCCACCGGCAACGCGGTCAATTCGGCGCTC